>OAOK01000042.1_pt1 | contig 63792 bp, 67 predicted proteins | sample 1641101 | NCBI WGS metagenome assembly OAOK01 (sample SAMEA104232307, study PRJEB22302) | sediment metagenome | biome: forest; feature: aquifer; material: sediment | place: USA | collected 2011-08-07 | depth 0.01 m
TTCCCGCGCCTGCTCCCGCGCCGGCCCCGGCGCCTTCGCCCGTGCCGCAGGGGCCGGACTGGCGCGACTGGCCGCTCACGCCTGGCGACTGGGTCTATCGCCAGGACGGTCGCGGCTCGGTCGCGTTCTTCGGCATGGCCGGCGGCGAGGCCGAACTGATCCTGCGCTGCGACGTCGGTGGCGGCCGCGTGGTGCTTTCGCGCAGGGGCGAGGGCGTGGCGAGCGTCACCGTGCGCACCACCAGCACGCTCCGCCAGCTCCCGGTCCAGCCGCTCCCCGGCGCCGCGCCGCGGCTCGCCGCCGATCTCGCCCCGTCGGATCCGCTGCTCGACGCGATGGGCTTCAGCCGCGGGCGGTTCCTCGTCCAGGGCAATGGCCTGCCCACGCTGGTGGTGCCCGCCTATGCCGAGGTGCTGCGCGTCACCGAGGATTGCCGCGGATAGGTCGCGCGGTCGCGCGCGTTCACGCCGCGAGGAGAAACGCGATGATCCGCAAGCTCAAGTCCGGCCAATACCGGCTCTATTCGCGCAAGCCCGATCCCGACACGCGCAAGCGCCGCAACCTCGGCACGTTCGGCACCCGCGCCGCGGCCGAGAAGCATGAGCGCGAAGTCCAGTATTTCAAGCGGCGCTAGCCCGGACCGGTCGTAACCGCCCGCATCGCGCCGCGCCCACACGGCATGTCTCGGAAAGCTGGGAGGAGGTCCGTCGCAACGGCATGTGGCCGGCTTCCCGGCCCAGAATTCCAGAATCGCTCAGAAAAAGATTTTATACAAGACTTGTTCTGCGACTCGCGGTGATTCAAATAGTTGGCGTGCCCTTTGAGGGTGCGTGCTTCTTCAACTAGCGAAAGGAGGTGATCCGATGTCTCATGGTTCAGCAATGGGGTCGGTTCAGTTCGTTCGGGAGACGCACCGCTGAGCGGATGGACGCGGTCGGAAGCCCTCCGATCGTAAGGCGCACGGGAGGTATCCTCCTCCAATCAACGGCGCCAGTCCGAAGCAAAGCGGTCCGCATGGTCTCCCGGGCTGGAGCTTCCGGCCGCTGACCATGTCGGAGGTCGCCGGGTCGTCGGGAGACGCCCCGGCGGCCTCTTTCATTTTGGGGATATCCGCGACGCGCGCCCTTGCGAGAGCGGGGGGCCTTCATTTGGGTGCAGCGCGAGGCCATCGTCCGCCAAGGCCCGGAGCTCCCATTCCCTCCTCCGTCATCCCCGCGAAGGCGGAGATCCAGGGTGGTCCGGGCCGTTTCCAGCAATCACGCGCATGCTTGCTGGAAACGGCAAAGCGGGCCTCGCGACTCTTGTCCCTGGCCCTGGACCCCCGCCTCCGCAGGGATGACGGACCTGGTTTCAAGGGCCGTTTGGGGCCTGTCCCCCAGGTTGAGAACCCAAGCAAGTATCTGATTTCCCGCCGGGGTGACGAAGCAAGAATATGAGTTCCCCAACCTAGCCGATGCGGTCGAGCCAGCCGGGCAGGTCGGCGAAGCGATCCAGCTGGGCGAAGCGCGGATGGTCGCTCGGCACCGCGGCGCGCTCGTGCGCCCAGGACAATTCGGGCGGCAGGAACGCGGCCCAGCCGCCGGCGGCGAGCACCGGCGCGATGTCGGATCGGATCGAGTCCCCGGCCATCCCGGCTCGCTCGGGCGCGACGCCGTAGCGGGCGAACAGGCGGACAAAGGTGTCCGGCGTCTTGTCGCTGACGATCTCGACGCCGTGGAACAGGTCGCCAAGCCCGGAGGCGGCGAGCTTGGCTTCCTGATGCAGCAGGTCGCCCTTGGTCACCAGCACCAGCCGCACACGCCCGGCCAGCGCGGCGAGCGTCTCGCCGACGCCGTCGAGCAGCTCGACCGGATGGGACAGCAGCGTGCGCCCAGCTGCCAGCATCGCGGCCACGCCCTCGCGAGTCAGCGCATCGCCGCACAGCTCGGTCGCGGTCTCGATCATCGAGAGCGTGAAGCTCTTGGCGCCATAGCCGTAGAGCCGCAGATTGGCGCTCTCCACCGCCTCGAGCCGCTCGCGCGCCACGCCTTCGGCCGCGAAGGGCGCCATCATCGCGACGAAGGCGCGCTCCGCTTCGTCGAAATGGCGCATATTGTGCCAGAGCGTGTCGTCGGCATCGAGGCAGAGTAGATCAAGCGGCATGGCCTGGCCCTAGCGCCGTCAGGCCCGGCGGGCCACGCATAAGATATGCGCAGCCACCCTCATCGCGCCGGCGTGAACGTCATCCTGCGCACCGCGCCGTCGAAGCTCTTCGCGCCCAGCACCAGCATGTTGTTGCCGTCGAGCAGCGTGACCCGGCCGGGCAGGCGCAGCGTCCGCCAGCCGGGCGCGGCGGGCACGTCGAGCGCCAGCGGCGTGCCGCCGTTCAGCGTCAGCGCCAGCGTGCCGCCCTTGCCGGACTGCACTTCGACGTCGACCGCATAGCCGCCGCCGCCCTCGGCGGAGAGCGAATAGCGCAGCCATTCCCCGGGCACGAAATCGCTGACATAGAGGTACTCACCGTCCGCGCGGGCGATGTCGACGCCGTCGTTGCGCCAGGTGCGGCCCTTGTTCCACGCGGTCCGCGCCTTGCCGGTGGAGACATGGTAATTGGCGTCGTCCGTGTCGCTGTATGCGACGCCCGCCGGGCCGATGTCATAATCTACGGCGTCGATCGCACCGCCTGCCGCCGTGACCAGCAGCGGCGCGGAAGGGCGCGGGCTTGGATCGTGCGGCTGGCGCAGCATCGCGTCGACCACGTCCTGGTGGAACAGGTTGTTCTCGTGCCGGATGTCGTGGCGGGCGAGCTGCATCAGCGTGGCATAGGCTTCCTCGCCGCTCGGACGCGGACCCTTGCCGCTCCAATAGGCGACCAGCCTGGCCCAGCCGGGATTGGGGACGATCTCGTACGGATTGTTGAAGCCGATCTTCTTCAGCGGCCAGAAGGCCCAGCCGATGCCGTGCCGCTCGACCAGGGAGATCGCGTCGCGGAACCAGACATTGGAATTCTCTCCCGATTCCCCCAGCCAGAGCGGCATGGCGTAGGTCTTGCGCAGATCGAGGAACGGCGCGATCGACGCTTCGTCGTTGAGGTTCCAATATTTGTGGAAGCTGAGCGCGGTGTTCGTGTCGGCGAAGGGCAGCAGGCCGGCATAGTTGTTGCCCCAGCAATTGCCCTCGATGATGAGCATGTGGCGCTTGTCGACTTCGCGGATCGCGGCGGCGATATCGGTGTAGAGCTGCTTGAGCGGGGCGTTGCCGGTCTCCTTGCAGCCATGGTCGCCGCCCGGGGCGGAGAAGTCCCAGTTCGGCTCGTTGAGCAGGTCGTATGCGCCGATCCCGGGCTCATTGGCGTAGCGCGCGGCCAGCTTGCGCCACAGCGCGATCGTCTTGCGGCGATTCTCCGCGCTCTGCCACAGCGCGGGCCTGGCGGGATCGCGATCGGCGATGGGCAGGTCGTTGCCCTGGCCGCCCGGCGCAGCGTGCAGGTCGAGGATCAGGTACATGCCGTTCGCCTTGGTCCAGGCGAGCAGCGTGTCGATGCGGCGGAAGCCGTCCTCCAGCCAGCTGTCCTGGCCCGGCACCGGCTCCTTCTCCGCCGGCAGGGTGAGCAGATTGTAGTGCATCGGCAGGCGGACGGAGTTCATGCCCCAGCGCGCCATCATGTCGATGTCCGCCTTGCGGGTGTGGTTGTCGAGCCAGGCCCGGTAGAATTCCGCGGTCTTCTCCTCGCCGATCAGGTCGGCGATCGCCGCGCGGATGCGGTGTTGCTGGCCCGATCCCAGCTGGCCGAGCTGCAGCATATAGCCTTCCTGCAGCATCCAGCCGCCCAGCCCCATGCCCCGCAGCAGCACTTCCCGGCCGCTCTCGTCGACGATGCGGGGCCCATCGGCGCGCAGAAAGCCCTGCGCGGAAGCTGGCAGCGTTGTCATCATCGCGAGCGGGGCCAGCAGGGCGAGCGCGTGCTTCTTCATCCGGGCGGCCTCTCTGTTCGATTTTGGCGGAGGGTAGCGCGGGGTCGGGCCGGGATCGAGCCGGATTCGTCCTGAGCGGGCGCGTTCAGGGGCCCGGCGCGCGATCCGGCCGGTCGTACAGCTCCCATAGCTGTTCTCCCGTCACCACGTCCGCATAGGGCCTGCCGTTCGCATCGCGGCTCGGCGCATAGCGGAAGCGTTTCCGGATCAGCCGGCAGGTCGTCTCGTCGAGATCGGCATTGCCGCTCGATCGCGTCACCTGGCAGTCGGTCACGCGCCCGTTCACGCCCACCGTGAAGCGCAGCCCCACCGTGCCGCTCGCGCCGGCCTCCGCCGCCGCCTTCGGATAGTCGCGCCCGCTGATATGGCCTTCGAGCAGCCGCAGCACCGTGCCGCCCCCGCCGCCCGACCCGTCGCCGCTGCCGCCCGAGCCCGTGCCGGTGCCGGATCCGCCGGCACCCGTGCCCGGCCCGGCCACGGGCGCGCTGCCCGAATGCGCGTCATTGCCCTGCATCGGAAGCGTCGCCGCGGGAAGTGGCTGGGGCTGGGGCGTCTTCACCGGCGCCGCCACTTCGGTGGCGCGGGAAACCAGATTGGGCGGCGCCGCCTTGCCCGATTCCCGGGGGGCGCGGGGTTTCGGCTTCGGCGTGGCTCGCGGCTCCGGCGGCGGCGGCGGCGGCAGCACGAAGCCCACCAGCCGCATCGCGGGCGTGGGGACGAGATGCAGGCTGACTCCCAGCCCGCGCATCAGCAGCCAGACGAGCAGCGCCACCAGCGCCAGCGCGCCCAGCGCGCTACCCAGCCGCTCGCGCGGGGTCGGGATGCCGGCGCCTGTCATGCCGCGGACAATGCGCCGGGTGCCGCGAACGATCCCGATGAACGCAATGTTGTTTTCGGTTCATGCAACCGCCGGCTGTCCGGCAAGTTGTCTGCACATTGGTTTCGAGGAAGGAATGGAAATCATGCGCAAGCTCATCGCGGCCACCGCCGCTCTCGCACTGGCCATGCCGGTTGCGGTCATTCCGACCGCGCCTGCCCAGGCCCAGTCGCACTACAAGGGCAAATCGTCCAAGTCGCGCACCTATTACAAGAAGTGCCGCCGCTCGTCCGGCACGGCCGGTCTGGTCGGCGGCGCCGCGGTGGGCGTGCTCGCCGGGCCGGCGATCATCGGCCACGGCCTGCTCGGTGCCGCGGTGGGTGGTGTCGGCGGCGCGCTCGGCGGCCGGGCGGTAGATCGCAGCATCACCGCCAAGAAACGCTGCTATTATGTCCGCCGATAGAGGCCGGCTGCTAGGTGGAGCGGCCGCGCGCGGTCACCGGCCAGGCGCCGGTCACCGTGCCGCCCTCCACCAGATGATAGAGATCGTACAGATTCACCGTCGGGTCGCAGTGCGGGGGCACCAGCGTGACGCGTTCCGCCAGGCCCGGCAGATCCTCGCCGATCAGCGCACCCTGCTCGTCGCCCATGAAGGCGTAGCGCGCGGTGCCTGACGCGGGCACGGGCACCCCGGCATCGGTGGCGAAAGACTTCAATCCCGCATCGATCGTCACCATGCCGGGCGTGTTCGCGCTGACCACGGTGGCATCCACCCATAGGGCCTGCTCGAAGCGCGGGCCGGCCAGCTCGCAGTCGCGATACTCGCGATCGAGGAAGAGATAGCTCCCCACCTGCAGCTCGGTGAGCACGCCCAGCTCCGCGTCGATCGCAAAGGTGCCGGTGCCGGCTCCCGTCACTACCGGGATCGTAAATCCCGCCGCCGCCAGCGCCGCCAGCACGGTGCGCAGATAGTCGGTCTTCGCCACGATCGCCGCATGCCGGTCGGCATAGCTGGCGATATGCTGTTCCGAGCCGCAATAATATTGCACCCCGCCGAGCGTCAGCCCCGCCGCGGCGATGGCCTGGGCGAGCGCCACCGCGGCTTCGGGCGAAGTCACGCCGGTGCGGTGCTTGCCGGGGTCGACGTCGATGAAGAGCGTCGCGCCGCAGCCGGCCAGCGCGCGCGCCGCTTCCGGATGGTCTGCCACCACCGAGAGCCGGATCTTCGCCGCCAGCGTCGTCAGCCGGGCGATACCGCCCCGAGTCACCACCGGCGAGGTCAGGTGGATGTCGCCCACGCCGTCCGTCGCGAGCGCCTCCGCCTCGCCCAGCTTGGCGCAGCAGAGGCCCACCGCGCCTGCCGCGATCTGCCGCCGGGCGATCTCGCCGCTCTTGTGCGTCTTGGCGTGGGGCCGCAGCGCCAGGCCCCTTGCGCGGGCGAACACGGCCATCGCCGTGATGTTGCGGTCCATCGCCGCGACGTCGAGCAGCAGCGCGGGCGTGGCCAGGTCGGCGCGGGGCAGGGGGAAGTTCATGCCGCAACCCTGTCTGGCGCTGCGGTCCGGCGCAAGCTCGGCCAGCGATATCGCGGCTTGTCGAGCCGCAGCCACACCGCCTCGATCGTCTCGCCCGTCTCATGCGTGAGCGAACCGCGCCCAATCTCGCCGAAGCCGCATCTGCGCACCATCGCCAGGCTCGCTGCGTTGCGCGTGTCGGTGGCGACGAACAGGGCGGGCACGCCGCTCGCAAAGGCATGGGCGACGAATGCCGCCAGCGCCTCGCCGCCATAGCCTTTGCCGCCTTCGGCATCGAGGAGGATATAGGTGACCCAGGGCCATCGCCGCGCGCCGATCATCCCGATCACTTCGCCGTCGCGCTCGATGACGAACTCGTCGCGTTTCTCCGGATCGGCTTCCGCATCCGCGAGCCAGCGTGCCGTCTCCTCGATCGACCGGTGCGGTGCCTGGCCCCAGTATCGCAGGGTCGGCGGATCGGTGAGGATCGCGTGGAATGCAGTCACGTCGTCGGGACGGGCGCGGCGCAGCACCAGCCGGCGCGTGCGCAATGCCTTCACGGGCGCCAGCGGCACCGCGAAGCCGAAATGGACGGCGATCCATAACAGCCCCAGCAGGCAGACCATGACCGGCACGCCGCTTCCACCCACCCAGCCGTTCATCTGCCTGGCGACGATCTGGTCGGCCAGGTGATCGATATGGCGGGCGGATATGCTCGCGCCGATGGCCTTGTGCAGATGCTGCACCGCTTCGTGATGCAGCCAGAGCGAGATACCCCATAGCGCCAGCAACGGTCCCCCGACCATCAGCGCCAACCGCCCGAGCCCCCGTTTCAGCCGTCTATTCACCGCTTCTGCCTAGCAAAGCGCGGTGCGGCTTCCAAAATGGGATTCCATCGGCCAACACCGCGCCATGTGGAGTCGCGGGCTTTGCGCGTCCTTTCCTTCCCGAAGGAGCGAAGGACGTGCAGCCTGGCGGCGAATGTCAAGTTCGAAGGATGATCCGATGTCCAGCTATGCCGACCGCCTCCAGGCCCTGCGCGAGCAGCTGAAGCGCGACCGTCTCGACGGTTTCGTGGTGCCGCTCACCGACGAGCATATGTCCGAATATGTCGGCGCCTATGCCCAGCGCCTCGCCTGGCTCACCGGCTTCCAGGGCTCGGCCGGCACCGCGGTGGTGCTGCCCCAGGAAGCGGCGATCTTCACCGACGGGCGCTACACGCTCCAGGTCCGTCAGCAGGTCTCGGCGCAGGACTGGGAATATGTCGGCGTGCCCGCCACCAGCGTCTCGGCCTGGCTCGGCGTGCATGCGCCGGACGGCGGCCGCATCGGCTATGATCCCTGGCTGCACACCCGCGGCTGGGTGGAGGAAGCGCGCAAGGCGCTTGCCGAGAAGGGCGCGGAGCTGGTCGCGGTCGACACCAACCCGATCGACGCGGTGTGGCCGGACAAGCCGGCGCCGAGCGACGCGACGCTGGCGATCCAGTCCGACGCGGCCGCCGGCAAGTCCTCGCCCGCCAAGCGCGCCGAGATCGCCGACTGGCTGGCCGAGCGCAAGGCCGATGCCGTGGTGCTTTCCGCGCTCGATTCGATCGCCTGGGCGTTCAACATCCGCGGCACCGATGTCAGCCACACGCCGGTCGCGCTCGCTTATGCGATCGTCAACGCCGACGGCACCGCCGACCTGTTCGTCGCGCCCGAGAAGATGAGCGACGCGGTTCGCCAGCATCTCGGCAATGCGATCCGCATCCATGATCGCGCCGCCTTCGCTCCCGCGCTCAAGGGCTTTACCGGCAAGCGTGTCGCCGCCGATCCGGGCAGCGCCGTCGCCGCCGTGTTCGATGCGCTCGACGCCGGCGGGGCGAAGATACTGGCACTGCGCGATCCGGTTATCCTGGCCAAGGCGATCAAGAACCCCGCCGAGATCGCCGGGCAGAAGGCCGCGCAGGCCCGCGACGGCGCCGCGCTCTCGCGCTTCCTGAAATGGTTCGAGGAAACCGCGCCCCGGGGCGGGCTCACCGAGATGTCCGCCGCCGACAAGCTGCGCGAATTCCGCGAGGCGACCGGCGTGCTCAAGGATCTGAGCTTCGACACCATTTCCGCCACCGGCCCCAATGGCGCGATCCCGCACTACAAGGTGACGGACGAATCGAGCCTGCCGATCGAGCCCGGCCAGCTCTATCTCGTCGATTCGGGCGGCCAGTACGCCGACGGCACCACCGACGTGACGCGGGTGATGCCGGTGGGCGAGGCGAGCGACGAGATGAAGGATCGCTTCACCCGCGTCCTCAAGGGCCATATCGCCATCGCCACCGCGATCTTCCCCGACGGCACCACCGGCGCCCAGCTCGACAGCTTCGCGCGGCGCCCCTTGTGGGAAGTCGGCCTGGATTACGGCCATGGCACCGGGCATGGCGTGGGCTCCTATCTCTCGGTGCACGAGGGGCCGCAGCGCATCGCCCAGCCCTTTTATCCGGGCGGCCAGAGCCTGGAGCCGCTGCGCGAGGGCATGTTCCTGTCGAACGAGCCCGGTTACTATAAGGCGCAGGAATTCGGCATCCGGATCGAGAACTTGGTGCTGGTGGTCAAGCAGTTGATTTCGGGTGCGGAACAACAGATGCTCGGCTTCGAGACGCTGACCTTCGCGCCGATCGAGCGAACGCTGGTTAAACCATCTTTGCTAACCGTGCAGGAACTTGCCTGGCTCAATGCCTATCATGCCGAGGTGCTGCGGATTCTGGGTCCGCAGCTGGGCGGGGACGAGTTGGCATGGTTAGAAGCGAAGTGCGCACCTATCGGGTGATGTGGTTCCTGGCGGGCGCGGTCACGATGGCGATGTATCTGCTCGGGCCGCACGCGATCGCGCGCAATGCCTATGACGCTGCCGATCGCGTGTCGCTCTGGGTGGCGTCGCTCTGAGAATCGGGGCCCTGGGAATCGGGGTCTTGAGAATCGGGCGCGTCGCCGGCCGCGGCCTGGGCGCGTGCCTGCGTCTTGCGTTTCCTCAGATTGGCCCGCAGCGCCTCGGCCAGACGGGCCTTCTTCTCCGCTTCGCTCATCTTCCTGCGATAAACCGACCATGGGCGGGTTGACAATCGGTCCCGCCCAAGCACATAGGCGCCTCCCGCTTGGGACCCGGCACTGCCGGACCGTTCGAGCGAGTGCTGCCGTAGCTCAGTGGTAGAGCGCATCCTTGGTAAGGCTGAGGTCGTGAGTTCAATCCTCACCGGCAGCACCACTCGCCCCTAGAAGGCGAACAAATCCCCCATGCGGGGTTCCCGCTCCAGGAAATCCGTGACCGCGCCATAGACTGCGGCGAGATCGGCATCGTCGATGCAATAGGGCGGCATCACATAGACGGTGTTGCCCAGCGGCCGGATCAGCACGCCGCATGCCAGCGCGAAATCGCGCAGGCGTGGGCCCATCGAATCGAGATAGGTCGATTCGTTCCCCCCCATTTCCGCCGCCACGATCGTGCCCAGCCGGCGCGGATTGCGGACCAGCGGATGCCGGGCGAGCGCGTCGAGATGGTCCTGCTGGCGGTCGCCCAGATCGGCGATGCGCGCGCGCACCGGCTCGTCGCGCCAGATCGCCAGATTGGCGTTGGCCGCCGCGCAGGCGATCGGATTGGCGGTGTAGCTCGATGAGTGGAAGAACATCCGCGCCCGGTCGGTCGACAGATGCGCTTCGAAGATCGGGGTGGTCGCCAGCGTCACCGCCAGCGGGATCGCCCCGCCGGTCAGTCCCTTGGACAGGCAGAGTATGTCAGGCACCACGCCCGCCTGCTCGCAGGCCAGCAGCGTGCCGGTGCGGCCCCAGCCGGTCATCACTTCGTCGGCGATGAACAGCACGCCATGCGCCGTGCAGATCCGGCGCATTTCGGCGAGCAGGCTGGCGGGATAGAATTTCATGCCGCCCGCGCCGAGCACCAGCGGCTCGACCAGCAGCGCGGCAGGCTTGCCGCGGCACTCGGCCTCGAGCGCGTCGAGCGTCGCCTGGCTCTGTCCGGGCTCGGGAAAGGGGATGGTCGCCACGTCGAACAGCAAGGGCTGATAGGGCCGGTTGAACACGCCGCGCGCGCCGACCGACATGCCGCCGATCGTGTCGCCATGATAGCCATGCTCCATCACGACGATGCGGTGGCGGGGTTCGCCGCGATTGTCCCAGAAGCCCAAGGCCATCTTCAACGCCACTTCGACGCTGGTCGAGCCGCTGTCCGAATAGAAGACATGGGCAAGCGGATCGGGCAGGATCCGCACCAGTTCGCGGGCGAGTGCCTCGGCTGGTTCATGGGTCCAGCCGGCGAAGATGATCTGGTCCATGCGGCTCGCCTGCTCGGCGATCGCGGCCATGATCCGCGGATGGCAGTGCCCATGCGTCGTCACCCACCAGGAGGAGATGGCATCGACGAAGCGCCGTCCGTCTCGCGTGTGCAGCGTCGCACCTTCGGTGCACACCACTTCGGGGATCGGCTCGCCGAGCCCGTGCTGGGTGAAGGGATGCCAGACGGGGGAAGTCATATGGTGAAGTCCGTGCGGGTGAAGGCTCGCGCGAAGGCGGCGGCGAGGGTGGGGCGGTCGAGCGTGTCGAGCATCGGCAGCCGCCCGAGCCGGCGGACCCCGCCGATCGCGGCGATGGTCGCCTCGCTGTCCTCGTTCGCCGCGCCCATGAACGCCACGCCGAGGATCGGCACGCCGCGGGCGCGGAGTGCCTCGATCGAGAGCAGGCTGTGGTTGATCGTGCCCAGCGCAGTGCGGGCGACGAGGATCACCGGCAATCGCCAGCGCGCGAACAGATCGGCATAGAGCAGTTCGCGCGTCACCGGCACCAGCACGCCGCCGGCGCCCTCGATCACCAGCGGGTCGATCGCGGGCGGATCGAGCCGCGCCGGATCGATCGTCACGCCGTCGATCTCGGCGGCCAGGTGCGGCGAGCAGGGGGTGTTCAGCCGATAGGCCTCGGGCAGCACCGCCGCGCCGGACAGGGCCGCGACCCGTTCGGCATCGCTGGCGCCCTCGAGCCCGCTCTGCACCGGCTTCCAATAGGTTGCGCCCAGGGCTCCGGCCAGGCCGGCGGCGAACACGGTCTTGCCGATATCGGTATCGGTGCCGGTGACGACGATCCTCATGCCAGGCCCCGCAGCGCATCGGCGAGAGCGGCGACGTCGTCCTCGCCGGCATTGAGCGTCAGCGAGACGCGCAGCCGCGAAGTGCCCGCCGGCACGGTCGGCGGGCGGATGCCGCGCACGTCGAAACCCTGGGCCTGCAGCGCCGCCGCCATTTCCATGGTCCGCGCATCGTCGCCGATCACCAGCGGCAGGATCTGCGAGCCCGTCGGCCGCACTCCGGCAGGCGCCAGCAGCTGCTCGGCGCGGCCGATCAGCGCCCGCAGCCGCGCGCGCCGCCCGGGCTCGGCAATCAGCCCGAGCGCAGCCCGCACCGCTGCCGCCATCAGCGGCGAGGGCGCGGTCGAGAAGATGAAAGCGCGGCCGCGATTGACCAGGAAGTCGCGCACGACCTGCGGCCCGCACAGCAGCGCGCCTTCGCAGCCCAGCGCCTTGCCGCAGGTATGCAGCGTGATCAGGTTCGGCCGGCCGGCCAGCCCTGCCGCCAGGCCGCGCCCGTCGGGCCCGAATACGCCGGTGGCGTGTGCCTCGTCGACGATCAGGATCGCCTCATGCCGGTCCGCGACTTCGGCGAGCGCGGCGAGCGGCGCCTGGTCGCCATCCATCGAATAGAGGCTCTCCACCACGATCCACACACGCCCGGTGCCGCCCCCGGCTCGCCAGGCGGCGATCGCATCGGCAAAGCCGTCCACGTCGTTATGCGCCGCGCCGCGCGCCTCGGCCCGGCTCAGCCGCATGCCTTCATGCGCGCTGGCATGGATCAGCGCGTCATGGACGATCAGGTCGCCGCGCTGGGGCAGGGTGGCGAGCAGGGCTGCATTCGCCGCATAGCCGGTGGAGAAATAGAGCGCGCGTTCCGCCCCGAAGAAGCGGGCCGCCTCCGCTTCCAGCCGCGCATGCTCGGCATGGTTGCCGCGCAGCAGCCGCGAGCCGCCCGATCCGATCGGCACGCCCGCATCGATCGCGCCGCGCACCGCAGCCGCCAGCGCGGGATCGCCGGCCAGCGCCAGATAATCGTTGGAGGCGAAGTCCCGCCCCGCCGGCACCGTCAGCCGCCGGGCGCGCGAACGCTCGGCAAGATCGGCAAGATCGCGGCGCTGCACATCGAAATAGACCATCCCCGCGCCCATAGGCGCAGCGGACGCGATCGGCCAAGCGGAGAGGCGCCGTGCGGGGCGCGCGAAGGGTTGTATCTGCTTTCAGCACGCAAGGTGTGGCCGACATTCCTCCCCCTCCGGGATAGGATTGGTCGAACGTCGATCCGTCCCGGCGCTACGGCGCCTCCGCTGCCGCCAGAGCCTCACGCAGCCCGGTCATGGGCAGCACGTCCCCTTCCGCCACCTCGACCGCATATTGATTGACGAGATGCCATTTGTTCTGGGTGATCAGCAGGATCAGGTCCTGGTTGAGCGGAAACATTCTGCCGTCGATCCGGACGGTCGCGAAGTACAGGCCGTCGATCCACATGAGCGCGAGGCTGTTGGTGCCGTTGAAGAAGCAGCCCGGGCTTTCGCTCGCGTTGAGCCGGCGCGGCACCGCCTGGCTGCGCGGCTGGTACATGCCCGCGCCCGACTGGCTCCAGCCCGCTATCGTCCCGCCGGCCGTGCTCAGGCCATTGGCGCTCAGGTTCAGGTCCTGGCTGGTCATGTTGAACACATAGACATTGCCCGCGGCGGTGTTCGCAGTCGCTTCCATGATCGCTCTCCCTCAGGTTGCCGTGCGTTCGCCGGGCATATCATGGCCCTTGCGATGGCGTCGCCGCGGATTGGGGCCGTTTCGGCGACAGCCTCGGGGCGCGGGCAGGGCTTGCGCCGGCAGGCATGTAAGTGTATTACAATAACAACACACATGGGAGGAATGCCGTGCAGCGTCCCTTTGCCGGTAATAGTGGAAGGCCCTTCGGCACGGTCGCGGCACTGTTCTGCCTGCTGCTCGCGGTCGCGGCGATCGTGCTGGGCGACGTGTCGCACGATCTGGCAGGGGCCGCGGACCCGTTCGTGGCGATCGCGCGGAACAAGCTGGATATGGCACAGCCCTATTGGGGATTGCTGCTCGCCAACGAGATCGTCCGCTGTGTGCTTGCGAGCGCGCTGCTGCTCGCGATGCTCACGCTCGCCGCGCCGGTCGGCCCGCGCACGCCGGGGCGGGACGTGGCGCTGCTTGCCGGCGGCGCCGGCATCCTCTGCCTCGCCATCGCCGCGCATTTCAAGATCGAGGCGACTGCGCTGATCGGCCAGGGGCGCATCTCACCACGCGCCGATCTCGTCGCCGCGCTGACCATGCTCGGCCATGCCGGGGTGGCCCTCTGGGCGACGCTGACGGTGCGCGAGGCGCGCATGGCCGGGAGCCTGCCGGGCTGGGTGCAGCTTGCCGGCCTGCTCTTCGCCTGCCTCGTGTTCCTTTCGGGCTTCGTGCGGCCCTTTCTGGAATTCGCCGCCTTTGCCGGTATCCTCTGGTGGGGCGGCATCTTCCTCACCCTCTATCGCCCGCAGGACCGCGCCATGCGCTGATGCCTTGCAACAAGGCGGCGTTTCCCCGATCACGCCGCCGAGCAAGGAGCAAGACCGATGAAGACCCGCGCCGCCGTCGCCTTCGAAGCGAAGAAACCGCTCGAGATCGTCGAGCTCGACCTCGAAGGGCCCAGGGCCGGCGAAGTGCTGGTCGAGATCATGGCGACCGGCATCTGCCACACCGACGCCTATACGCTCGACGGATTCGATTCCGAGGGCATCTTCCCGAGCGTGCTCGGCCATGAAGGCGCGGGCATCGTCCGCGAGGTGGGCGCGGGCGTCGCCAGCGTGAAGCCGGGCGACCATGTGATCCCGCTCTACACGCCCGAATGCCGCCAGTGTAAGTCGTGCCTGTCGGGCAAGACCAATTTGTGCACCGCGATCCGCGCCACCCAGGGCAAGGGCCTGATGCCCGACGGCACCACGCGCTTCTCGTACAGGGGCCAGCCGATCTACCATTATATGGGCTGCTCGACCTTCTCGAACTTCACCGTGCTGCCCGAGATCGCGGTGGCGAAGATCCGCGAGGACGCGCCGTTCCAGACCAGCTGCTATATCGGCTGCGGCGTCACCACCGGCGTCGGCGCCGTGGTCAACACCGCCAAGGTCCAGGTCGGCGAGAAGGTGGTGGTGTTCGGCCTGGGCGGGATCGGCCTCAACGTGATCCAGGGTGCCAGGATGGTCGGCGCGGACGTGATCGTCGGCGTCGACATCAATCCGGACCGCGAGGCATGGGGCCGCAAGTTCGGCATGACTCATTTCATCGATGGCAAGGGCAAGTCGCGCGAAGCAGTGATCGCCGAAGTGCTCGCGCTCACCGATGGCGGCGCCGACTACAGCTTCGACGCCACCGGCAATACCGAAGTGATGCGCACCGCGCTCGAATGCTGCCATCGCGGCTGGGGTGAATCGATCATCATCGGCGTGGCCGAGGCGGGCAGGGAGATCGCGACGCGCCCCTTCCAGCTGGTCACCGGCCGCGTCTGGAAGGGCACGGCGTTCGGCGGCGCCAAGGGCCGGACCGACGTGCCGAAGATCGTCGACTGGTACATGAACGGCAAGATCGCGATCGATCCGATGATCACTCATGTCCTCACGCTGGAGGAGATCAACAAGGGCTTCGATCTGATGCATGCGGGCGAGAGCATCCGCAGCGTCGTCGTCTATTGAGGAGAGCGCCATGTTCAGCCACGTCATGCTCGGCAGCAACGATCTCGCCCGTTCTCGGGCCTTTTACGACGCATTGTTCGGCGCGCTCGGCGGCCGGCCGGCGATGACCGACGAGAAGGGCCGGCTGATCTATCTGCACAAAGGCGGGATCTTCATGGTCTCGGCGCCGCTCGACGGCGATCCCGCCTGTCACGCCAATGGCGGCACGATCGGCTTCACGATGGACAGCCCCGAGCAGGTCGTGGCCTGGCACGATGCCGGCGTCGCGGCGGGTGGCAAGTCGATCGAGGATCCGCCCGGTCTGCGCGAGCTGCCCTTCGGCAAGATGCACCTCGCCTATCTCCGCGATCCCGACGGCAACAAGCTGTGCGGGCTGTGGCGGGTGCCGGCATGAGCGAAGTCGTCAACCTGGCGGAGAAGTTCGCCGGCTTCTCCGAGCATTGGGCGCCGCGCATCGTCGCGCGCTATAATGACAACGACATCCGCATCGTGAAGGTGGCGGGCGAGTTCGTCTGGCACAGCCATCCCGAGACCGACGACTTCTTCCTGGTGCTCGAGGGCGTGCTCGACATCGAGCTGCGCGACCGCACGGTCACGCTCCATCCGGGCGAGATCTTCGTCGTGCCGCGCGGCGTCGAGCATCGGCCGGTCGCGCGCCGGGGCGAAGTGAAGCTCATCGTGATCGAGCCCATGGGCACGCCCAATACCGGCGACGCGGCCACGGCCACGCAGGTGGAGGCGCTGTGATGCCGTGGCAGCCGGCCCGCCGCGCATGACCGCGCCGGCCTGGATCCTGACCCTCGACTGCGAGGACCGGCCGGGCATCGTCGCGGCGGTGAGCGGGTTCCTCGCCGCGCGCGACGGCTTCATCCTCGACAGCCAGCAATATGCCGATCTCGATTCGGGCCGCTTCTTCATGCGCGTCGAGTTCAAGGCGGTGGGGGAGCCGTTCGAGACCGCGGCGCTGCGCGAGGCCTTCGCGCCGGTGGCCGAGCGCTTCGGCTTCGACTGGGCGATGGCGGAGAGCGACAGGTTCCCGCGTATCCTGATCGCGGTATCGCGGGGCTCGCACTGCCTCAACGACCTGCTCCACCGCTGGAAGACCGGCGGCCTGGGCGTCGAGATCGCGGGCGTGGTCTCGAACCATGACACGCTGCGCGACCTTACCGAATGGCACGGCCTGCCCTTCCTCCTGCTGCCCGAGGACAAGGCCCGGCAGGAGGCAGCGCTCCTCGCCGAGTTCGATCGCGCCAGGGCGGACTATCTGATCCTCGCGCGCTACATGCAGGTCCTGTCGCCGGCGCTCGCCGAGCGACTGGCGGGACAATGCGTCAACATCCATCACAGCTTCCTGCCGGGGTTCAAGGGCGCCAGGCCCTATCACCGGGCGCATGCGCGCGGCGTGAAGCTGATCGGCGCCACCGCGCATTTCGTCACCAGCGAACTCGACGAGGGGCCGATCATCGAGCAGGCGGTCGAGCGGGTCGACCATCGCGCATCGGTCGACGACATGATCCGCATCGGCCGCGACATCGAGGCGCAGGTGCTCGCCCGCGCGGTGCAGTGGATCGGCGCGCGCCGCGTCTTCCGCAACGGCAATCGCACCATCGTCTTCCGCTGAAGGGCCGTCCATGGAACAGCTTTCCTCGAACAAGTCCCAGGGCGGCATGCAGGGCGTCTATCGCCACGCCTCCGCCGCCACGGGCACCGACATGACCTTCTCCGTCTTCGTGCCCGAACATGGGCCTGGCGCGAAGCTGCCGGTGCTGTGGTTCCTGTCCGGGCTGACCTGCACCCATGCCAATGTCACCGAGAAGGGCGAGTATCGGGCGGCATGCGCCCGGCACGGCGTGATCCTGGTCGCGCCGGACACCTCGCCGCGCGGGCCGGGCGTGCCCGATGACGAGGCCTATGATTTCGGCCAGGGCGCCGGCTTCTATCTCGACGCGACCGAAGCGCCCTGGGCGGCGCAGTTCCGGATGCGCAGCTATGTCGAGCAGGAGCTGCCGGCGCTGATCGGCGCGGAATTCCCGGCGGACATGGGCCGCCAGGGCATTACCGGCCATTCGATGGGCGGGCATGGCGCGCTCACCATCGGCCTGCGCAATCCGGGCCGCTTCCGCTCCGTCTCCGCCTTTTCGCCGATCGCCGCGCCCAGCCGGGTGCCCTGGGGCGAGAAGGCGCTGGGCGGATATCTCGGCGCCGACCGGGCGGGGTGGCGCGCCCATGACGCCGTCGCGCTGATCAAGGACGGCGCCCGCCTGCCCGAGCTGCTGGTCGATACCGGCGCCGACGATCCCTTCCTCGATGCCCAGCTCAAGCCCGAGCTGCTGGAGGCTGCCTGCGCCAGGGCGGGCATCGCGCTCACCCAGCGGCTCCAGCCCGGCTATGACCATAGCTATTATTTCGTCTCCACCTTTCTCGGCGCACATGTCGCCTGGCATGCGGAGCGGCTGAACGCATGAGATACGACGTCCTCATCATCGGTGCCGGCCATGGCGGTGCCCAGGCCGCGATCGCGCTCCGCCAGAACAAGTTCGACGGCAGCATCGCGCTGCTCGGCGACGAGCCGGAGCTGCCCTATGAGCGCCCGCCGCTCTCCAAGGAATATCTCTCGGGCGAGAAGCCCTTCGAGCGGCTGCTGATCCGCAACGCGGCCTTCTGGGAGGAGCGCCAGGTGACGCTACTCCCGGGGCGCACCGTCACCGCGGTCGATCCCGTCGCGCATGCCGTCATCGCGGACGGCGAGGCGATCGGATATGGTCAGCTGATCTGGGCGGCCGGCGGCAAGCCGCGCCGCCTGGCCTGTGACGGCCATGACCTTGCCGGCATCCATACCGTGCGCACCCGCGCCGATGTCGATCGGATGATGGCCGAGCTGGACGGCGTTTCCCGGGTCGCGGTGGTCGGCGGCGGCTATATCGGGCTGGAGGCGGCGGCGGTCCTCGCCAAGCTCGGCAAGCAGGTGACCGTGATCGAGGCGCTGGACCGCGTCCTCGCCCGCGTCGCCGGCGAACCGCTGTCGCGCTTCTTCGAGGCCGAGCATCGCGCCCATGGCGTCGAGGTTCGGCTCGGCGCGCAGGTCGCGGCGATCGAGGGCGAGGCCCGCGTCACCGGCGTGCGCCTGGCGGGCGGCGAAGTGATCCCGGCCGACATGGCCATTGTCGGCATCGGCATCCTGCCCGCCGTCGAGCCGTTGCTCGCGGCCGGGGCCACGGGCGGCAACGGCGTGCTCGTCGATGCACAGTCCCGCACCAGCCTGGCGGACGTCTTTGCGGTCGGCGACTGCGCGCTGCACGTGAACCGCTATGCCGCCGACACGGCGGTCCGCCTCGAATCGGTCCAGAACGCCAACGACCAGGCCAGCGTCGCCGCGAAGACGATCTGCGGCATCGAGGCGAGCTACGACGCGGTGCCCTGGTTCTGGTCCAACCAGTACGACCTCAAGCTCCAGACCGTCGGCATCTCGGCGGGGCATGATGCCGCGGTGGTCCGCGGCGATCCCGCCGCGCGCAGCTTCTCGCTGGTCTATTATCGCCAGGGCCGGGTGATCGCGCTCGACTGCGTCAACGCGGTCAAGGACTATGTCCAGGGCCGCAGGCTGGTGGTGGAAGGGCTCGCCGTGGATCCGGCGGCGATCGCCGACGCGTCCGTCCCGATCAAGGAAATCGCGAGCTAGCCGATCCTGACATAATGTCAGGTCTTGTTGACAATTCCCCGCGACTCGCTATGTAAGGTGTACCTGACAAGATGTCAGGTCATGGGGACATGACGAACAAGGGATGCGAAACCGGCTGAAAGTGCTGCGCGCCGAACGCGACTGGAGCCAGGCGGAGCTTGGCGGTCGGCTCGGCGTGTCGCGCCAGGCGGTGAACGCGATCGAGACGGGCAAGCACGATCCGTCGCTGCCGCTCGCGTTCAAGATCGCGCGTCTGTTCGCCATGCCCATCGAGGAGATATTTTTCGATGGCGAGTCGGGAGGCGGGGATGACTGAGCGGACGGGCCCCGGCGAACGTGCGGAGGTGGCGCGCCGCAATCGTTTCTGGCTGATGATGTCGGGCTTCATGCTGCTGGGCGCCGTGATCGGCGGCACCCTCGTCGCGATCGAGAAGAGCCCGTCGGGCAGCCTGCCCGCGATCTGGGCGGTCGCGATCACCGTGATCTTCGTCGCCGTCCTAGGCGGCGGCACCTGGTATTTCTACCGCGATATCGACGAGGTGGAGCGGCAGGACAATCTGATCGCGGGCACGATCGCGATCCATTTCTACGCGCTCGTTTATCCGGCCTGGTTCTTCCTGTGGAAGGGCGGCCTGGTTCGCGAGCCCGATCACGAAATCCTCTTCGTGGCGACCGTGATTGTCATGAGCGCCGTCTATTTCTGGAAGAAACTTCGGCCCTGAAGGCCGCGCAACTGGAGTGATCTCACGATGCTGAAGAAGAAGTTGCTCACCGTTCTGGCGGGCTTCACCGCTCTCGCCACGCTGCCGGCGGTCGCCCATGCCCAGGCCGCGCCGAAGGCGGCCGCGGCACCGGCCGCCAAGGAAGCCGATCCGGCGCTCTGGGTAGTCAAGGATGCCGATACCACCATCTATCTGTTCGGCACCGTCCATGTGCTGAAGCCCGGGCTCAGCTGGTTCGACAAGGCAGTGAAGGCCGCGTTCGACAAGAGCGACACGGTGGTGCTCGAGATGATCGAGCCCGAGCCCGAGGTGATCAAGGGGGTGATCATGAAGGCCGCGGTTGCGCCGGAGAGCGACCCCGCGCTCACCGCCAAGCTGCCCGAGGATGCCCGGCCGGCGCTCGCAGGCGCGCTGACCAGCCTCGGCATGCCGGCCACGGCGCTGGATCGTTTCGAACCATGGTATGCGGCGATGATGCTCAACATGCTGCCGCTGGGCAAGCTGGGCTATGACCCGGCCAGCGGCGTGGAGGTGACCGTCACCGCCGCCGCCAAGGCCGCCAACAAGCGGCTCGAAGGGCTCGAGACCTTCGAGCAGCAGATCGGCTTCTTCGACACGCTGCCGGCAGACCTGCAGGTCCAGTTCCTGGCCCATACGGTGAAGGAGTTCGACAAGATCGGCCCGAAGATCGACAAGATGGTCGCGCAGTGGAGCGCGGGCGATCCCGATGCGCTGGGCGCGACGCTGAACGAGGAAGTACGCAAGACGCCCGAACTGGCCAAGGTGCTGCTCGCCGATCGCAACGCCCGCTGGGCGAACTGGATCGACGCCCGCATGGCCAAGCCGGGCACCGTGTTCGTCGCGGTCGGCGCGGGGCACCTGGCCGGTGCCGACAGCGTCCAGGCCTATCTCGCCAAGCACAATCTCAAGGCCGAGCGCGTTCAATATTGATGCCCCGATATTGATGTGACGCCGGGAGCCGGGCAGGGATGGGCTGTCGAGCCGATCCCTGTTCCGGAGTTCCCGATGGCAAAGCCCCGTCCCCTTCTCGGCCTTCTCGCCGGTGTCGCCGCCGGGCTCGTCGCATCCGCGGCGATGGCCGCCTTTCAGCACCAGGCGGAGAAGCTGCTGCCCGAGGAGGGCGGGAACGAGGATCCGGCGACGGTGAAGGCTGCCGACCAGGCGAGCGCGGCGCTGGTCGGCGCACCGGTGCCCGAGCCCTGGCGCGAGCCGGCGGGGCTGGCGATCCACTATGTCACCGGCGCGGTGCTCGGCGGCATCTATGGCGTGATCACCGAATATAAGCCCGAGGCGAGCGCCGGGTTCGGCGGCGCCTATGGCATCGCCACCAGCGCGCTGCTCGACGAAGCCGCAGCGCCTGCCGCCGGCCTGGCGCCCGGACCCGACGACACGCCGCTTGCCCGGCACGCCTATGGCGCGGCTTCGCACCTGGTCTATGGCATCGTCCTCGAAGGGGTGCGCTGGCTGATCGCCGGCAAGCGCTGAACTCCGCGCGTTTCCGCGACGAAATCCTACATTGCGAGCGCGATCAGAACAGCAGCCGCTGGGCCGGCGCGTCGCGCCCCGCCGGCGCTCCGCCGCGACGGCGCGCGAACTCGGTCTGCGCCGTGAAGCGCACGTCCTCGTCGCGATCGCTCAGGAAGGTGGCGAGCGAATCGTCGTCGATCTCGCTCCACTCCTTGCCGCGATCGGGCCCGAAGCGGACGCGCGGCAAAAGGCCCGGCGATTTGGACCATTCGACCAGCTGGGCGACGTCCACCTCGTTCAGCATGTCGCGCAGATGGTGCGCAGTGACATAGGCGTCCGGAAAGGCGCGGTGCGCGGGCAGGCCGCGCTCGTGCACCAGCCCCTCGGGATTGCGCCAGTAGCGCAGGAACTGGTTCGAGAAGCCGCCACTGTCGGGCCATAGCCGCAGCGCGCATTTCCAGGTGCAGATCCAGTCGGCGCCGCGGGTGAGGGCCGGGGTGCAATATTGCTCCTCGAAGCTGGCCCGGTGTGCCGCCAGCGCCACGCGGCGCGGCCAGGGATCGAGGATCGGCCGCGCGACGTCGTGCCACCAGGGCGCGTCGGCGACGTCCTCGTCGCGGATATGGTGGATCGCCATGGTGAGCGGCGGGATCGGCCGGCCCGGGTTAACCAGCCGGTTGCCGCCCTCGCCATGAAGCTCCCAGCGCCCGTCCTTGCCCATCGCGACGTCCTGCCAGCCGATCTCGCACACGGCATGGGCCGGCGGCTTGTCGCCGGTGGTTTCGAGATCGATGACACGGATGATGGGCGGATGGGATGACGCCATGACCCCCAAATGGGGGCTAAGCGGCGGAATTGCGAGTCGAATCGCCCCGATGGCCGATCAGGCGGTGGCGGCGACCCAGCGGCGGACGATGTCGCGCAGCGCATCGCCATGCGCGATGACGTCATCCGCGTCGCGGAGCTGGATCACCCCGCGATCGGGTGCGGGCCATTGCGCGAGGCCGGCGGGATCCTCGAACCGGAAGCCCGGCATCGCCTTCGCCGTCGCTCCGCGATGCAGGACGATCCGGATGCCGCCCTTGCGATCGATGCCGAGCGTCACCTTGTGATCCTGGGCGTCGCGGAAGCTCGGCGCGTTCCACTTCAATTCCTCGACCAGCCCGGGCGCCGCCTCGGCGACCAGCGCACGCAGCGCCTCGACGGCGGCGCGATGCGCGGGATCGAGCGCGTCGAGGAATTCGGGAACCGATCCGGCCGCCATCAATGCCCCACCGTCTCCCCGCGCACGAGCCCGCTCTTTGCCAGCTGGTCGTCGATCTGGGCGAGCAGCCGGTCGAGCCCGGCCTGGTCGCGGGCCTCGGCGCGGGCGACGAGCACGTCCTGCGTGTTCGAGGCGCGCAGCAGCCACCAGCCATCGGGGGTGTTCACTCGGGCGCCATCGGTGCGGTCGACATCGGCGCCATCGGCTTCGAGCCGGTCCAGCACTTCGTCGACCACTGCGAACTTGCGGCTCTCGTCCACCTGGAAGCGCATCTCGGGCGTGTTGACCAGCCGGGGCATCGCGTCCTTCAGCTCGGTCAGCGACTTGCCGATCACATGGATCGCCTGGATCAGCCGGATCGCGGCATATTGCGCATCGTCGAAGCCGTAATAGTCCTGGGCGAAGAAGATGTGGCCGCTCATCTCGCCGGCGAGCGGGGCATGGGTTTCCTTCATCTTGGTCTTCACCAGGCTGTGCCCGGTCTTCCACATCAGCGGCTTGCCGCCCAGCTCCGCGATTCGATCGAACAGCATCCGCGATGCCTTCACATCGGCGATGATCGTGGCGCCGGGTTCCACGCGCAGGACGGGTTCCGCCAATATGGACAGAAGCTGATCGCCCCAGATCACGCGGCCTTGCCCGTCGATCGCGCCCAGCCGGTCGCCGTCGCCGTCAAAGGCAAGTCCGAAATCGAGCTGCTTCTCCGCGACGAGCCGCTTCAGATCGGCGAGGTTCTTCTCGTCGGTAGGATCGGGATGATGATTGGGGAAATTGCCGTCCACATCGGTGAACAGCGTGTGATGCTCACCGGGCAGCAGCTTGACCAGCTTCTCGATCACCGGGCCGGCGGCGCCGTTGCCCGTATCCCATCCGACGCGNTAGGCGCCGCCGGCATAGCCCGCGATCAGCCGGCTGACGTACAGGTCCTCGACATCGGCATCGGTCACCGTCTCGCTGCCGTCGCCTTCGTCCCAATCGCCTTGCGCCGCCATCCGGCCGAGCAGCTGGATTCGCTCGCCGAAGAAGCTGGTGTGCTGAAACACCATCTTGAAGCCGTTGTAATGGCCGGGATTGTGACTGCCGGTTATCTGGATGCCGCCATCCACTTCCAGCGTGGCCTCGGCATAATATAGCATCGGCGTCGGGCCCATGCCGGTGCGCACCACCGAGCAGCCCGACTTGGTGAGCCCGTCGATCAGCGCTTCCTCGAGCGCGGGCGAGGAGAGGCGGCCGTCGCGCCCCACCGCCACGCGCGTGCCGCCGGCGCGGCGCAGCAGGGTAGCGAAGCCGCGGCCGATCGCGCGCGCATCATCGGGGCCGAGGGTCTGCCCCACGATCCCGCGAATGTCGTACTCGCGCAGCGAGGTGGGGTCGAAACGATGCGTCATGATGCCTCCCGGGGGAATCTCTGCCGGCCTAATTCGCGAATATCGGGGAAAGTTCAATCCGGCTTCGGAGCGCGGCGATACGCGGCGCGGAAGTCTGCCCTACCGGGGCAAGGGCTCAGCGGCCATGCCGCAGCAGCGTGTCGCGGGCCGAATTGATCCGCTGGGTCAGCTCGGCCGACCCTCCCTTGTCCGGATGCACCGCCGAGACGAGCCGGCGATGCGCCGAGCGAATCGCCTCGTCATCGGCATCGGCCGCCACGCCCAGGATCGCGCGCGCCTCTTCCTCGGGCATGCGCGGGCCCTTGGAGCGCGGCCGCAGCACGAGCAGATACAGCGCGTAGAGGACCAGCGCCGCGAGGATCAGCTTCGCCATCAGGCGAACAGCGGCATGGTGACTTCGGGGAGCGCCAGCCCGGCCATCATCTCGCGCAGCTCCTGCCGCGCGGCGACGTGCGCCAGGCCCATCTCGCCGAACTCGCGGCTGTCGAGCATGGTCAGCCCCTGCGGGAACAGCTCGCGATAGATCACGCGCTCGGAAAGCCCGGAGATGACGCGGAAGCCGACGCGCTTGGAGAGCTGGTCGATCGCCTCCGACACGCGCTTCATGTTGCGCGCCTCGATGTGCTGCATGCGGTTGCGCAGCACCACCCAGTCGATCGTCTCGCCGTCCGCCTTGGCGCGGCGCTTGCGCGATTCCCAGATCAGCTCCGAATAGAAGCTCGGGCGGACGACCTTGAAGGTATCGGGGTCGACCTGGCCGATCAGGTCGAAATCGACGAAGCTGTCGTTCATCGGGGTGACCAGCGTGTCGGCATTGGTGACGGCGATGCGCGCGAACTTGTCGTCGCGGCCGGGCGTGTCGATCACCAGGAAGTCCGCCCCCGTGCCCAGCCGGTCGAGCGCCTCGGAGAAATAGGCCATGCTCTCGCCGTCATGCGTGTCATAGACCGGCATCGGCAGCTCGCGGCCCATGCGCTTCGTCGTCGCGGCGCGATTGTCCAGATAGCGGCCCATGGTGCGCTGCCGGTGATCGAGATCGAAGCAGGCGACGCGCGCGCCCTTCGACGCGAGCGCGATGGCGGTGTGGACCGCCGTGGTGGATTTTCCGGTGCCGCCCTTCTCGTTCGCGAATACGAGAACGTGCAGCCGCTTCGATCCTTCGCTCAACGTCCCAACATCCTTTATTGATCGATCGGCCCGCCCCCCATAGAAGGCCGCGCTTCCGTCTTATCGAAAGTGTTAACGCGTGCAAACAGTCCGTCAGCTCGAAGCCCTTCGCGAGGCGATCGCCGCCTGGCGCCAGGCGGGCGAGCGCATCGCCCTCGTCCCCACCATGGGCGCGCTGCATGACGGGCACATGGCGCTGGTCGACGCGGCCAGGCGCGCCGCGAACCGCGTGGTCGTCTCGATCTTCGTGAACCCGAAGCAGTTCGGCGCGAACGAGGACCTCGCCAAATATCCCCGCAAGGAAGCCGCAGATTCGCGCATGCTCTCGGGCGCGGGGGTGGACCTGCTGTGGATGCCCGCGGTGGAGCTGGTCTATCCCGAAGGCTTCGCGACCAACGTCTCGGTCTCGGGCGTGAGCGAGGTGCTCGAGGGTGCGCACCGGCCCGGCCATTTCGACGGCGTGGCGACGGTGGTCGCCAAGCTGTTCAACCAGGTCCAGCCCGATCTCGCCTTTTTCGGCGAGAAGGACTGGCAGCAGCTCGCCGTGATCCGCCGCATGACCCTGGACCTGAACCTGCCGGTCGAGATCCAGTCGGTGCTGACCCAGCGCGACGATGACGGCCTGGCCCTGTCGTCGCGCAACGCCTATCTGATGCCCGAGGAGCGCGCCAAGGCCGTGGCGCTGCCCCGCGCGCTCGGCGCGGCAGGCAAGGCGATCGCGGAGGGCGGCGATGTCGAGGCGGCGCTGGTCCAGGCGCGCGAGACGCTGGCCGCGGCCGGCTTCGAGATCGACTATGTCGCGCTCGCCGATGCCGGCACGCTGGCGCCCGTCGCCGCCTATTCCGCCGACCGGCCGCTGCGCCTGCTCGCCGCTGCCCGGATCGGCGCCACCCGGCTGATCGACAACATCGCGATACCCTGAACAATTACGGTTAACGCCGTTAACCATTTGTTTTGGATTCGAGTGCCAAACCCCATTCACCACGAAAGGGTGGAAAGGGGTAAGCGACATGGGCAGCAGCCTGAAGAGTGCGCGTTTCCTTATCGAGAGCCGGCTGCGCGATGCGGCCCGCGGCGATGCCAATGCGTGCTACGATCTGGGAATGGTCTATTCGAGCGGCGCGGACGGCATCGGCGTCGATCTGATCGAGGCGCATAAATGGTTCAACATCGCCGCCGTTACCGGCGACACGCGTGCGCAGGAATGCCGCGCCGAGATTGCCGAGGACATGACCGCGCGCGAGATCATCGAGGCACAGAAGGCCGCGCGGGCCTGGCTTCGCGGTTTCGAGGTGCGGGCGGCCTGAGCCGCCGGCCCGGCCTCAGTCGAGGCTGAGCTCCATGTCGACCCGGTGCATCCCGGGGCCCCAGCCATCGGCGATCCGGCGGCGCGCGCGTGCGCCGTGGCGCGCGAAGAAGGGCGCCGAGAGATGGCTGGCGGCGATATCGATCACCCGGGTGCCGCCTGCCCTGGCCGATGCGATCGTCGCGGCGATCATCGCGCCGCCGGCTCCCGATCCCTGCGCCTCGGGATCCACCATGATCCAGTTCAGCCGCGCCCGGTCGCCGCGCAGCGCGACTCCGAACCCGGCAATCACCCGGCCGTCGCGCTCGTACAGCCGGTACGCGCCGGCATGGGCGCGCAGATAGGCGACGAATTCCGCGCGCTCGTTCGGCGCGAAGAAGCGCGGGCAATTGGCATCGAACAACGCCAGGCAGGCGGACAGGTCCGCCTCCCCGAACGCGCGGATGCCGGGACTCATCCTGCCTTCGCCGCGGCCTTTTTGGGCGCTGCCTTCTTGGCGGGCGCCTTTTTCGGCGCGGCTTTCTTCTTACCCTTGCCCTTGGCCGGGCCCGCTGCCGCGCGCGCGTCGATCAGCTGGGCGGCTTCCTCGAGCGTCAGCTGGTCCTTGTCGATCGACTTGGGCAGCGTGGCATTGGTCTCGCCATCGGTGACATAGGCGCCGTAGCGGCCGTCCATCAGCTTGATCTCGGCCTCGGTGCGCGGATGCTTGCCGAGCAGCTTGAGCGGCTCGCGCGCGGCGCCCCGGGCCGGCCGGCCCGAATTCGCCGCCGCCTCGGCCAGCTTGACCACCGCGGCGTTCATGCCGGTCTCGAACACTTCCATGGTCGAGCCGAGCCGGGCGTATTTCCCGTCATGCGCCAGATACGGGCCATAGCGGCCGATCGAGGCAGTGATCGGGTTGCCGGTTTCCGGATGGTCGCCGATCACGCGCGGCAGCTTCAGCAGCTTGAGCGCCATTTCGAGATCGAGCTCGACGTCCTTGGGGATCGAGGCGCGCGCCGCTTCCTTGCCTTCGCCGAGCTGGATATAGGGTCCGAACCGGCCCGACTTGCGCTCGACATTGAGCCCGGTGTCCGGATCCTGGCCGAGCACTTCCGGCCCGCTGTCCGCACCGTCCTCGCCGCCAGGCTGGGCAAAGCGGCGCGTGAACTTGCACTCGGGATAGTTGGAGCAGGCGATGAACGCGCCGAACTTGCCGCCGCGCAGCGCCAGCCGGCCATTGCCGCAATTGGGGCACAGCCGCGGATCGCTGCCGTCCGCCTTTTCCGGGAAGAGATAGGGCGCGAGGAATTCGTCGAGCGCCGCGGTGATGTCCGACGGCTTCTGCTCCATCACATCGGCCGTGCGGGGCTTGAAGTCCTTCCAGAACGCCTCGAGCACCGCCTGCCACTGGGCGCGGCCGCCCGACACGTCGTCCAGCTCCTCCTCCAGTTCGGCGGTGAAGTCGTAGTTGACGTATTTCTGGAAGAAGCGCTCCAGGAACGCAGTCAGCAGCCGGCCGCTCTCCTCGGCGAAGAAGCGGTTCTTCTCGACGCGGACATAGGCGCGGTCCTTCAGCACCTGGATGATCGAGGCATAGGTCGACGGGCGGCCGATCCCCAGCTCCTCCAGCCGCTTGACCAGCGAGGCTTCGCTGAAGCGGGGCGGCGGCTGGGTGAAATGCTGCTCGGCATTGACTGCCTTCTTGGCCGGGGTCGCGCCTTCGCTCATCCGCGGCAGGCGGCGCGAATCCTCATCGTCAGCCGCGTCGGCCTGTTGGCCTGAGCGGCCAACCGGGGCGTCGTCACGGCCTTCCTCGTAGAGCGCGAGATAGCCGGGGAAGAGCACCACCTGGCCGGTGGCGCGCAGGCCGTGCTGGCCGGTCGCGTCCTCCAGGTCGATCGTGGTGCGCTCCATCCGGGCCGAGGCCATCTGGCTGGCCAGCGCGCGCTTCCAGATCAGCTCGTAGAGCTTGCCATGGTCGCCCGAGCCCGCGCGGTCCTTGGAGAAGTCGGTCGGACGGATCGCTTCGTGCGCTTCCTGGGCGTTCTTCGCCTTGGTGGTGTAGACGCGCGGCTTGTCGGGCACATAGCTGCCGTCATAGCGCGTCGCCACCGCCTTGCGGGCCTCCTGGATGGCGCCGGGGTCCATCTGGACGCCGTCGGTACGCATATAGGTGATGGCGCCGTCTTCGTACAAACCTTGCGCGATCCGCATGGTGTGGCTGGCCGAGAAGCCCAGCTTGCGCGCGGCTTCCTGCTGCAGCGTCGAGGTGGTGAAGGGCGGCGGCGGGTTGCGCATCGCCGGCTTGGTTTCGACCGAGACCACGGTGAAGCGGCCTTCCTCGACCGACTTCTTCGCCGCCTCCGCGGTCTTGCCGTCGCCGATCGACAGCCGGTCGAGCTTGTCGCCCTTCCACTTGACCAGGCGGCTGGTGAACGGCGTGCCGTCCTGCTCCATGTCGGCGGTGACCGACCAATATTCCTGGGCCTTGAACCCTTCGATCTCGCGCTCGCGCTCGACGATCAGGCGCAGCGCCACCGACTGGACGCGGCCGGCCGACTTGGCGCCGGGCAGCTTGCGCCACAGCACCGGCGAAAGCGTGAAGCCGACGAGATAATCGAGCGCGCGGCGGGCGCGATAGGCGTCGATCAGGTCGGTATCCAGCGCGCGCGGCTGCGTCATCGCGGTCAGGATCGCCGGCTTGGTGATCGCGTTGAAGGTGACGCGCTCCACTTCCCTGGGCAGCGCCTTCTTGTTCCGCAGCACTTCCTGCACGTGCCAGCTGATCGCCTCGCCCTCGCGATCGGGGTCGGTCGCGAGGATCAGCCGGTCGGCCTTCTTCGCCTCGTCGGCGATCGCCTTCAGCTGCTTGGACTTGTCGGCATAGGTCTCCCATTCCATCGCGAACCCTTCGTCCGGGTCGACGGAGCCGTCACGCGCCGGCAGGTCGCGGACATGGCCGTAGGAGGCGAGAACGCGATAGTCCTTGCCGAGATATTTCTCGATGGTCTTCGCCTTGGCCGGCGATTCTACGATGACGAGCTGCATGGGGGGTAGGCGTTCCTCACGTGTACGCGTGTAAGGTGGGGAGGGGAGACGGTAGCCGTCAACCCGGTTGATCTGGAACCTCGCGCGGTTTTGCGGGTATCACTCGTCGAGGCCGAGGGGGAGCAGGATATTGCCCGAAGAGACAGTGCCGCCGCCGCGCCGCCGCCCGCATCGGCGCCTGTGGATCTTCGGAAGCGTCCTCGCCCTGCTCGCGGCGGCCGCCGGCGCCGGCTTCCTCTGGCTCCGCGCCGCGCTCGACGTGAAGGCCGAGCCGCCGCTCCGGGCCAGCGACGCCATCGAAGTGCCCAGGCAGGTCTCGGCGATCGACGTGCCGCTTGACGTGAACGTCTCCGTCCTCAGCCGTGCGCTCGAACGGGCAGTGCCGCGCACGCTCTGGTCGATCGACCAGCGGATCGACAATTGCGTGCCGGCGCAGCGGGTGAAGCTGTTCAGCAGGAAGCTCAAGGTCACGCCCGATCTCGGCTGCACCGTGGTCGGCACGGTCACCCGCTCGGCGATCCGCCTGCGCGGCGTGGGCGACGAGATCATCGCCGACGTGCCGATCCGCGCGGCCATTGCCGCGCGCCATGTCGGCGGTTTCCTCAAGGGCAAGACCGCCACCGGATCGGCGATGGTCCATGCCCGGGTCCGCCTGTCGATGACCGCGAACTGGCAGCCCCAGGCGACCGTCCGCCTGGCCTATGACTGGACCGCGCCGCCGGGCATCGATTTCCTCGGCCGCCGCATCACCTTCACCGACAAGGCCGACGAAAAGCTCCGCCCCGTGGTGCGCGATCTGGAGCGCACGCTGCCGCGCGAGATCGCCAGGCTCAACGTGCGCGCCCGCGTTGCCGAGGCCTGGCGGCAGAGCTTCACCTCGCTGCAGCTCAATGCCGAGAATCCGCCGGTGTGGATGCGCATCACGCCGCAGAAGCTCAACTATGGCGGCTATGGCCTGGCCGGAAACCGGCTGCGCCTGCGCCTCGGCCTGGCCGCGCTCACCGAGACGTTCGTCGGCCCGCGCCCCGAGGATCCGGCGCCGACGCCCCTGCCGCCGCTCGGCCGCGACGCGCACGGCGCGAAGCTCGCTTTCTTCATCCCGGTGATCGCCGATTATGCCCAGCTGGAGCCGGTGCTGCAAAAGGCGCTGGCCAAGCGCGCGCAGCGGCCCTTCGAGCTGCCGGGCATCGGCCCGGTGGTGGCGCGGTTCGACAAGGTGACCGGCTATGGCACCACGGGCGGCCGCATTGCCGTGGGCCTGACGATCGCCGCCCGCCCGCGGAACGGCACGACCGAGACGCATGGCCTGGTCTGGCTCACCGCCAGGCCGGTCAACGCGCCGGGCTCGCAGCGCGTCCATTTCGAGCAGCTGGCCGTTTCGGGCGAGACCGACCGGATCGAGGGGGACCTGCTCGTCCGCCTCGTCCAGAGCCCCGGCGTCGCCGAGACGCTGGCCGAATCGCTCACCCAGAATTTCACCCATGATTTCGACAAGCTGCTCGGCAAGGTCCGGCGCGCCATCGTCCAGAAGCGCGCCGGGGATTTCGTGATCCGCGCCGACATCGCCGATGTGCGCACCGGCGAACTCAAGGCGGCGGGGCAGGGGCTGTACCTGCCCGTCTGGGCCACCGGCACGGCGCGAGTGGAATATACCGGTCGCTAGCGGGCTTCCGCCGCCGACTCCCCTCCCTGGAAGGGAGGGGGCGGGGATGGGTCGTGTCCGGGCATACTGCGGCGGCCGGGCCCGAGGATACCGTATCGCATGCCTCCACCAGGCGCCCCAACCCCTTCCTTGAGGGGGGCGTCCTATGCCGGCATCTTCGCCCGCACCGCGTCGATATCCGCTGCCGAATGCCGCTCCGGCACGCGCTGGTCCTCCGGTCCCGTACCGCGATTGACCAGCCGGCCGCGCTGCACGGCTTCGCGCGCGCCGACTTCCGCGACCCAGCGGTTGAAATGCGCATATTCGGCGGTGTTGAGGAACTCGGCCGCGCCCGGATAGGCGTCCCCGCGCGCGACGCCGCCATACCAGGGCCAGATCGCCATGTCGGCGATGGTGTAGTCGTCGCCCGCCATGTAGCGGTTGTCGGCCAGATGCGTGTCGAGTACGTGGAGCTGGCGCTTCACTTCCATCGCATAGCGGTTGATCGCATATTCGATCTTGTAGGGCGCATAGACGAAGAAATGGCCGAAGCCGCCGCCCAGGAACGGCGCCGATCCCATCTGCCACATCAGCCAGCTCATCGTCGCCGCGCGCTTCGCCGGATCGCCCGGCAGGAAGGCGCCGAACTTCTCGGCGAGATAGACCAGGATCGCGCCGCTCTCGAACACGCGGATGGCGGGATCGACCGAATGATCGACCATCGCCGGGATCTTCGAGTTTGGATTGATTCCGACGAAGCCGCTGCCGAACTGGTCGCCCTCGCCGATATTGATCTTCCAGGCATCATATTCCGCGCCCGCATGGCCGGCGGCGAGCAGCTCCTCGAGCATGATCGTCACCTTCTGCCCATTGGGCGTGCCGAGCGAATAGAGCTGGATCGGGTGCTCGCCGACCGGCAGCGCCTTGTCGTGCGTCGCGCCCGAGACCGGCCGGTTGATGTTCGCGAACTGGCCGCCGCTCGGCTGCTCCCAGGCCCACACCCGGGGCGGGACATAGCCGGCGGGCAGGTTGTTCGCGGGATCGAGTGCGTCGGCCATGTCGGGGTTCCTTGTGGGGAGGATTGCCCCGGCGATGTAGGAACGGTCCGGGGACTTGCTAGCCCCGTAGGGCGCATTGCAGAATCCACGGGCATGAACTCGACGAAAGAGCCTATTCGATCGAGGCGTTCATGCCGATCGGTCGACCGTCGATAATCACCTTGTCGCGCAGCAATCGAGTCTGAAGCGGGGAGCATTTGCCGATTTGCAGATTGATGCTTGCGGCAAATTCCGGATGTGCCGCCAGATTGGCCGCTTCCATCTTCTTGTAACGCTCGAGCAGGGGCACCGCTGTCCGGCAATCGCTGCGCGCCACGGCTGCGCGGGCGCTGGCATAGAGCGCGTCCGCGCTCTCTTGAGCGCTTGCGGGCAATGCGCAAATACAAAAGGCAAAGGGCGCGATCACGAAGAGGCGCATGGCTTTTGTTCCCTCAGTAAGGCGGCTTTTCGGGCAGGACGACTTCCACGGCCTTCTGAGGACTGGCTGTCGCTGACGGTACCTGGGCAGCCATATTGCCCGCAGGCGTGTCGCCCACGGTAACGATCTCGCCGCTGCCCGCTAGGATCGGCTCGCGGCTGTAGTGCACGCCCTTGAAGATGGAGAAGCAGATGATAACGGCGCCGAATAATGTAAAGAATATCCCCGGTGCCGCGCGGCCAAGCTTGAGCTTGTACTCACCCCATGAGGCTTCCATATCGCCTGCGGGCGAGGTTCGCGCGAGTGCGAACAAACGAAATCCCATATAACTGAGTGCAATGCCGGCGATCAGTACAAAGATCTTGTACGTGATCAGTGCGATATAGACCGAGAAATCCTGCGACATTGACCGAATCCCCCATTTCCCCAGTGGAGGGGGTATCATTTTTATTATGAATTAACCAGTAAAACTCACCCGTCCCCCCGCATGCCGCTCCAGCCGCCCGGCCAGCTCCAGTTCGATCAGCACCGTCTGCACCACCGCCGGCGCCAGCCCCGATTGCCGGATCAGCTCGTCCGCCGCCACCGGCGCCGGCCCGAGCAGCCCGGTCACCGCGCGACGATCCGCATCGCTCGCATCCTCGATCGGTGGGCCTTGAAAGCCGCTCGTCGGCGCCCGCACGGCCCGCGGATCGATCGGGCGGATCATCTCCAGAATGTCGTCCACGCTTTGCACCAGGGTGGCGCCCTCGCGGATCAGCAGGTTGCAACCCTGCGCCCGCGGATCGAGCGGCGAGCCGGGCACCGCCATCACCTCGCGCCCCGCCTCGGCGGCGATTCGCGCGGTGATCAGCGAGCCGGAGCGCGGCGCCGCTTCCACCACCACCGTGCCCAGCGCCAGCCCGGCGATGATCCGGTTGCGCGCGGGGAAGAAACGGGCGAGCGGCTCGGTGCCCGGCGGCTGCTCGGCCAGCAGCAGCCCTTCGCGTGCCACTCGCTCCTGCAGCTCGCGATTCTCGGGCGGGAAGGCGATGTCGATCCCGCTCGCGATCACTCCCACCGTGCCGCTGCCGAGCGAGCCGACATGCGCCGCGGTGTCGATCCCCCGCGCCAGCCCGGAGACCAGCGTTACCCCGGCCTCGCCCAGCCCGAGCGCGATCTGGCGGGCGAAGCGGCAGGCGGCGGCCGAGGCGTTGCGCGCGCCGACGATGGCGACGGCGGGACGGGCGAGAAGCTCCGGCCGGCCCCGCAGGATCAGCGCGGGCGGCGCATTCTCGAGCTCGGCGAGGAGCGGCGGATAGTCCGCATCCCCCAGGAACAGATAGCGCGCGCCCAGCCGCTCGACGGCGGCGATCTCGCGCCGCACCGCGCCCGGATCGGCGATCACCGGCGCCCGCCCGCCGCCGCGCGCCGCGAGCATCGGCAGCGCGTCGAGCGCCGCCTCGGCGCTGCCGAAGCGGGCGATCAGCTGAGCATAGGTGACGGGGCCGATATTGGTGGAGCGCAGCAGCCTCAGCCGCGCCTCGCGCGTGTCAGCCACTTTTCTTGCCGATGCGGGGCTCGGTGCCGTTCAGCAGGCGATCGATGTTGGCGCGGTGCTTCCACAGCACGATCATCGCCAGCGCGAGCAGCATCAGCACTAGGTCGATCCGCCCGAAAAAGGCGGCGCTCACCGGTGCGCTGATCGCCGCGCTCATCCCCGCGAGCGAGGAGATGCGTAGCACCGCCAGCAGCCCGAGCCAGACCACCGCGAACACGATCGCCGAGGGCCAGTGCAGCGCGAGCACCACGCCCATCATCGTCGCCACGCCCTTGCCGCCGTTGAAGCGCAGCCACACCGGGTAGCAATGGCCGATGAACGCGGCGAGCCCGCCCAATATCCCGCCGCCCGGCAGGAGCGTGCCGGCGATCCACACCGCGGCGGCGCCCTTGGCGAGATCGAGCAGCAGCGTCGCCGCCGCCAGCCCCTTGCGCCCGGTGCGCAGCACGTTGGTGGCGCCGATATTGCCGGATCCGATCTGGCGCAGGTCCCCGGCGCCGAAGAAGCGGGTGAGCAGCAGCCCGAACGGGATCGAGCCCAGCAGATAGCCGAGCAGCAAGACCCCTGCGGGAACGAGCCATGGAATGTAGGTTGTCAATTCATCCCCCTGCGCCTGCCAACATAGTGGCTGGCGGGGACGGTGCAATGACGCGGATGGTGCCCAATCGGATGTATTGGCCCGATGCATCGGGGCGAGGTTGACGCTGCACCGCGCCCGGCCCATGCCGCGCGGCGATGTCCGACGACCGTCCCGTCCTGTTCTTCGATTCCGGCGTGGGCGGGCTTTCGGTGCTCGCGCCCTGCGCGGCGCTGCTGCCGCACGCGCCGCTCGTCTATGTCGCCGATTCGGCGGGTTTCCCCTATGGCACCCGCAGCGAAGGCGAGATCGCCGCGCGCGTGCCGGCCCTGCTGGGCCGCCTTGCCGAGCGCTATGATCCGCGACTGATCGTGATTGCCTGCAACACTGCGTCGACGATCGCGCTCCAGCATGTCCGCGCCGCGCTGGACGTGCCGATCGTCGGCACCGTGCCCGCGATCAAGCCCGCCGCGGCGATCAGCGAGACGCGGGTGATCGGGGTGCTCGGCACCGAGGCGACCGTGCGCCAGCCCTATGTCGACGATCTCGCGGCGCGCTTCGCCGGCGATTGCACGGTGCTGCGCCACGGCTCCGCCGAGCTGGTCGAGATCGCGGAGGCCGCGCTGGAAGGGGTGCCGCCGATCCCGGCGCGGATGCGCGCCGTGCTCGCCGGGCTGTTCGGCCAGCCGGGCGGCGAACGGATCGACGTGATCGTCAATGCCTGCACGCATTTCCCGCTGGTCGAGGCCGAGCTCGCCGCCGCCGCCCCCCATCCGGTGCGCTTCGTCGATGGCGGTCCCGGCATCGCCCGGCGTGTCGCGCAACTCACCCAGGGCCAGGGCTGGCCTTCGGCGCCGGTGCCGGGAAGGGCAGTGTTCACTGCGCGCAGCGCGCGGACCGACATGCTGGCGCCGGCTCTGGCGCGCTACGGCCTGGTCGGGATTGAGTCGCTCTAGCGTTCCCGCCTCAATCGGCGGATGCCGTCATCCCCGCGCAGGCGGGATCCAGGGCCAGGCGCGGAGCAGGAGCGGCAAGCCCGTCCCCTCCGGAAAGCGTTCGCGTGATGGTGCCGCCATCCCATTCCGTTCCGGACCCCCGCCGGCACGGGGACGACGGAAGTGGGAATATGCGTTCCGGCTCCAGCCTTCAGGCCTGGACGCAGGGCGCGACGGCGACGGCGATGTCGCGGAGCCGCGCCGAATAGCGGTCGGCCATCTCCAGATGCACGCGACGTGCAGTCATGTCGTCGCTGCGTTCTGCATGCTCGCGCTCCTCGCGCTCGCGTCTGGCGAAATATTCCATGTCTCTGACAGTCATGGCCCTATGCTCCTGTTCCTGCGGGGAGCGCGCTAGGTTACTCAACCGCAGGCTGGCCCGATAGCCGAGTCGCTCGCGATGATTCCTGCTTACCACAAGTCGCGCCATTCCCGCAGCAATCCCTATCGATTTCGGACAAAAGGGATTTTGTTCTCGATCAAAGGCGGGATTCGGGGCTCGGATTAGGCATTATGTCCAACTGGAAATCGCCGGGCTTTGGCGATAGGAACGCAGGATGCACAGCGCAGACAGCCCAGCGCCCGTCGACTATTCCCGGGTTTTCTCGTCCGCGATCGACCGGCTGCATGCCGAGGGCCGCTACCGCGTCTTCATCGACATCCTGCGCAACAAGGGCATGTTCCCCAATGCGCGCTGCTTCGCCGGGCACAACGGTCCGAAGCCGATCACCGTCTGGTGCTCGAACGACTATCTGGCGATGGGCCAGCATCCCAAGGTGATCGCGGCGATGGAGGAGGCCCTTCACGACGTCGGCGCCGGCTCGGGCGGCACGCGCAACATCGGCGGCAACACCCATTATCACATCGAGCTGGAGCATGAGCTCGCCGATCTCCACGGCAAGCAGGGTGCGCTGCTCTTCACGTCGGGCTATGTCTCGAACGAGGCGACGCTTTCCACGCTCGCCAAGATCCTGCCCGGCTGCATCGTCTATTCGGATGAGCTCAACCACGCCTCGATGATCGCGGGCATCCGCAATTCGGGCTGCGAGAAGCGTGTCTTCCGCCATAACGACCTGGCGCATCTCGAGGCGCTGCTCGCGGCCGACGATCCCGCCGTGCCCAAGCTGATCGCCTTCGAGAGCGTCTATTCGATGGACGCCGACATCGCGCCGATCGCGGCGATCTGCGACCTGGCCGACAAGTACAACGCGCTGACCTATCTCGATGAGGTCCATGCCGTCGGCATGTACGGCCCGCGCGGCGGCGGCATCTCGGAGCGCGACGGCGTTGCCGACCGGCTGACGATCATCGAGGGCACGCTCGGCAAGGCGTTCGGCGTGATGGGCGGCTATATCGCGGCCGACCAGATGATCATCGACGTGATCCGCAGCTATGCCCCGGGCTTCATCTTCACCACCTCGCTCTCGCCCGTGCTCGTCGCCGGCGCGCTGGCGAGCGTGAAGCATCTGAAGGGCTCCTCCGGCGAGCGCGAGGGCCAGCAGGCCGCGGCGGCGAAGCTGAAGGCGATGATGGCCGAATCCGGGCTTCCGGTGATGCCGTCGACCACGCACATCGTGCCGCTGATGGTCGGCGATCCGGTCAAGGCCAAGAAGATCAGCGACATCCTGCTCGCCGAGTACGGCGTCTACGTCCAGCCGATCAACTACCCGACCGTGCCGCGCGGCACCGAACGCCTGCGCTTCACCCCCGGCCCCGCGCATGACGAGAGCATGATGCGCGGGCTGGTCGATGCGCTGGTCGAGATCTGGGGCCGGCTGGAACTGCGGCGCGCGGCGTGATGCGGGTGCTGCGCAGGCTGGCGATCCCCCTCCTGCTTGCGTGCTGGCTTGCGCTTCAGATCTGGCTGTACGGCTTCGGCGCTCGCGCCATGCTCGGCTTCTGCACGGTGTTGATCGTGCTGGTCGGGAGCGAGGCCTTCGCCGAGCGGGTGCGGCGGCCATGGCGCGACTATGCGATTGTCGCCACAGCCTCGGCCCTTGCGGGCCTGTTCCTGTTGGGCGTTTCTTCGAGCCCCGCCGCGCTGATCTTCTGGCTCATATGCACGGCCATGGCGCTGTTCTGGGTCTGGTATTGGGCGCGGACCGAGCGACCGCTCCCCAGCGGGGACTAGCCTTTTGCCCCGGCGGGCGGCAGCGCGCAGTACGGGGCGATGCGCCTGGCCAGACTCAGTCCCGCGTCAGCGTCGCGCTCCACACATAGCCGCGCAGGGTCGAGCGGAAGTCGAGGCGCAGCCCCTGTTCCTCGGCGATGCGCTTCAGCACCGCGGGCAGCGTATCGCGCGGGAACACGTGGAAATCGTTGAGCGACTTGAAGTGCAGCCGCTTGGCGAAGCCCGGCAGCCGCTCATATTGCCCGAAGTCGACGATGTGCAGGCTGCCGCCCGGCGCCAGCGCCTTCGCTCCCAGTTCGATCGCCTCCACCCAGGGCGGGATCATCGAGAGCGTATAGCTCATGAACACCCGGTCGAGCTTGTCGACGCCGAACAGCGTCTGCACATCGAACGCGCCGGCATCGGCCTGGGCCAGGGTGATCCTGTCCGCGAGCCCCTTCTTCTCGACCGAGGCGCGCGCCGTCTCCAGCATCGCCTCGCTGATATCGAAGCCATAGCAGCGCGCCTCGGGGAAGCGCTTGGCCGCCATGATCAGGTTGCGTGCCGTGCCGCAGCCGACCTCGAGCACCGTCCCGCCCCTGGGCGGGTTCAGCCCGCGGATCAGCGCGTCGCGCCCGAGCAGATAGAATTTCCGCGTGAAGTCATAGAAGTGGCGATGGAGCGCATAGGTCGCGTCCATCAGCCCCTTCTGGTCGGCGCCCCCGGTCGCGGCGCTCATGCGTGCGGCTTCAGCGTCCAGACGTGCGTCGCGCCATAGACCGACGAACGGTCGCGGCGCGTCCAGTCGTCGAGCTTGGCCTGGTCCTCATATTCCCACTGGGACAGGAGTTCCTCGGGGATATGGCCCTTCACCACATCGGGGATCGCCGCGGTGCGATAGAGCACGCGCGCGCCCGGCTTGGCGGTGCGGGTGATCTCGCTCCAGATGCGGGTGAGCTGCTCGTCGGTCATCCAGTCCTGCGCGTCGAGCAGGATGTAGCGGTCGAGCGACTGGGCCGGCATCGACTCGAGATAGTCGGCATAGTTGGTGTGGCGGATCTCGACCCGGTCGGCACGCGCGCGCACCAATTCCCAGTTCTTCGCCTCGAGATAGGGCGGCAGCGGCGCATCCGGACCCTCGCCATAGCCGCGGCCAAAGGCCTGCCAGGCGTAGAAATTGTCCTTCAGGTCGAAGTCGCAGGCGAGCTTCCTGAGGCGGCTCCTGAGCGCGCCCGTGATGCCCGCCTGATCGTCGATCTTGAGCAGGTCATACTGTGCCGGCGGGATGCCGAAGCCGAACAGCGCGGCGGGCTGGTCGACCAGCCAGCGCAGGAACTTCTTCTCGAAGAAGGGCGCGAAGCGGGTCTCGAAGATCTGGCGCTGCTCCTCGATGCTCTTCGCCTTCAGGATCTCGCGCGGATCGATGCCGTAGCGGTTGGCGAGCCAGTGGACGAAGCCGATCAGGCGGCCGAGCAGGCCATATTTGTAGAAGCCGTGCTTGAACGCGTCGATGCGCCGGGTGCCGTTCAGGCCGCGGCGCTCCCAATAGTCGCGATAGGGCGCGCCGAGGTGCGGCGCGATATGCTGGCGATAGGCCTCGACATTCTCCGCCTTGTTCGCCTGGCCGAAGAAGCGGTGGAACGCAGCATAGTCGGGCAGGTTCAGCGCCGCCTGCTTCTTGAGGTTGTTGAGCGCGATGTGCGCCGGGTTCAGGTCGACCGCGGTGATCCGGGCCGGATTCGCCGTCAGGTACGAGAAGACGTTGCACCCGCCCGAGGCGATCGTGACCATGTGATGGTCCGGCTGGAGCTGCAGCGCCTCCATGTCGATCACCGGGTCTTCCCAGATCTGCGGATAGACCAGGCCCCGGAACGCGAAGGTGAAGGCGCGCTCGAGCAGCCCTTCCTTGGTGAGGTGCTCGTGGCGGTGCACGGCACCGCGCACGGCGACATTCTTCGGCGTCTTGGTAATCGAACCCATCAGTGACTCCTGGGCGCCCGGCGGGCGGCGGCGTTCCGCCACGCCCTATTACCCCTTTGTGACGAACCGGCGTCACCCTTGGGTCAGGAGTGCTGTAAAATCAATCCCGTGTCATGCTTCCGGCCATCGGCCAGTCGCTGTCGCCGACGCGCTTCAGGGTCATTCTGAAGAAGGGGCGGGGCGGCTGGCCGCCGGCGACGAAATCGCCGGTCTCCGTCCAGGTCGTGCCGTCGAAGCTGGCCTGGTAGCGCACCCTGGCATCGGGGCCGGCCGGCACTTCCCAGGCATAGCCCTTGTCGATCACGGTCATCGCGAAGCTGCCCGATCGGCCGCCGGTATGGCTCGCCATGGCAAAGGCCTTCGCGGCGGGATCGTAGGATATGACGGCGAAGGCGTTGAACGGCACCTTGCCGTCCGCGCCGAACGACTTGCCCTCGATCAGCGTGATCGTGCCGCCGAGCAGCGTGCCGACTCGCTCGGTATGCGTGACCACCAGTTCCTTGCCGCCCGGCATCTGCATCCGGGCCTCGCCGCGCCATTTCCCGTGCATCCAGTCGAGCTTGTGCATCGCCTCGGCCTGGGCGGCCATTGCGGCGGTGTCAGCGGCCTGGGCGTGCGCTGCGACGGGCAGGGCGACGGCAAGCGCGAGGACTGCGCCAAACATTGGGCCAAACATTGGGCCAGACATGGAGCGAAGCATGGGGTCTCCCGTTGCGATCGCGGGCAGCGCATGGCAGCCTCTCCGCCATGCCCGCCGCCCGGTCGCTCCGCATTCGCCCCGTCGCCCGCCCGGCCGGCAAGCGCGGTTTCGCGAAGCGTGCCCTTGGCTTCGCGAAACACGCCCTCGGATCCGCGAGGCGGGCCTTGCCGGAGGGGGCGGTGCCGGGCTTTCCGCTCCTCTGGGTCGCCTGCCTCGCCGCGGCGGCGCTGATGATCGTCACCGGCGGGTTCGGCACCGGCGCGCTGCCGCTCGGCCCCCGCGCCGCCTTCTGGTTGCTGCTCATGGGCTGGAACGCGCTCAAATGGCAGGCGCTGTTCGCCTGGGGCGTGCGCAAGCCGGGCGACTGGCCGCGCGTCGCGCTGCTCGGCACCATCCCGCTCAACCTGCCGCTGCCGCTCGAGATCCAGCTCTGCGGCGTGCTGATCGGCCAGAGCATGCGCGCGATGCCGTTCGACGTCTGGATCAGCGCGGCCGCGATCAGCGCGGGGATCTTCGGGGTCTGCGCGGTCGTCGCCAGGATGGTGCTGCGCCGGATGCGCCCGGTGCGTGCCGATACCGGCCTGCTCGCCCGCGCCCGGATTGCCGCCGGCGATCTCGCGGCGATCGAGGCGGAGGATCATTATTGCCGCATCCACCGCCGCGACGGCCGCAGCGCGCTCGTCCATTATCGTTTCGGCGACGCGCTGGAGGAAGTCGCGGGGCTCGACGGCCTCAAGGTCCATCGCGGCGCCTGGGTCGCGGCGGCGGCGGTCGAGGGCGCGGAGCGCGCCGGCCGCAAATGGCGGCTGCGGCTGGCGGGCGGCGGCAGCGTGCCGGTCAGCGCCACCCATGCGCCGGCGGCGCGGGCGCGGGGATGGCTGCGGGGCAGGGGCAAGCCATAGCTCTCCCATCCCCCGGCCTTGTGCCGGGGTGACGATTGGGGTTCGGGAACGGGCCTAGTCCCGGCAATAGCCTTCGCCGGACTTCACCGTCAGGCAGTCCTTCTTCCCCGCCAGATACTTCAGGCCGGTCGCATCGCCGTCGCTGGCTTTGAGTTCCTGCCTGCCGTCCGGCCGCTCGAAGGCAATGCCCGCGCGCGTGCCCTTGCCGTCGAAGGTCCCCTTGTCGTCGAGCGTATATTGCATCTCCAGCTTGTAGGTGCCGGCGTCCTTGCCCTTGGCGACGACCAGATAGGTGCCTTCCACGCCCTTCCAGCGGCCGGCCCAGTCGTCATGCGCCACCGGCTTGCCGGAGACTTCCTTCTTCAGGTCGGCGGCGCCCTCGGCAACGGCGTTGGCGATCGAGCCGCCCACCGCCACCGCGGCATTGCCCGCGGTCTCGGTGGCATTGGCGGTGGCATCGGCGGCCTTGTCGGCGGCGTGGCAGGCGGCGAGCGCCAGCGCGGGCGCCAGGATCAGCAGCGGGCGCATTAGCGGGTCGCCTCGTCGATCGCGTTGCCGACATGCTCGGCGCGGTTGCCGATGTCGCTGGCGGTATTGTCGATCGCCGCGCCGGCATCGTCGGCGGCATTGCCCAGCGTGTTGCCCATGTCGTTCACGCTGTTCTCCAGCGAGTCGCCGGTCGCGTCCAGCGAGTTGCTCAGATTGTCCTGCGCGCCCTGCGAACAGGCGGCGAGCCCCAGCGCGAGCGCCGGGATCAGGGCGAAAATCGTCTTGCGCATCTTTCTCTCCGAATAGTCGGTCTAGCCAGCCGGTCCCTTGCGGCGTAGGGGAGCGCGCATGTCGTACACCATCGCCATCGCCTCGGACCATGCCGCCTATGCCATGAAGGCAGAACTCGCCGAATGGTTGCGTAACGAAGGGCATGAAGTGCTCGATCTCGGGACCAACGGACCCGAAAGCGTCGACTATCCCGACTATGGCTATCGCCTGGCCAGGGCGATCGAAGAGGGCAGGGCGGAGCGCGGCGTCGCGTTGTGCGGCTCCGGCATCGGCATCTCGATCGCAGTGAACCGCAACCCGCATGCCCGCTGCGCGCTCGTCTCCGAGCCGCTCTCGGCCGGCCTTGCGCGCCAGCACAACGACGCGAACGTCGTCGCGCTCGGCGCCCGTCTCGTCGGCATCGAGATGGCCAAGGCCTGCATCACCACCTTCCTCGCAACCGAGTTCCTCGGCGATCGCCACCAGCGCCGGGTCGAGAAGCTCAGCCATCCAGAAAGGGCCCCAGAATGAGCACCAACCCCGTGAACCTTGGCGCCCAGCCCGATGGCTATTTCACGCGCAGCCTCGCCGAGGCGGATCCGGCGGTCTTCGCCGGCGTGCAGCATGAGCTGACGCGCGAGCAATATCAGATCGAGCTGATCGCATCCGAGAACATCGTCTCCAAGGCGGTGCTGGAAGCCCAGGGCTCGGTCTTCACCAACAAATATGCCGAGGGCTATCCGGGCAAGCGCTATTATCAGGGCTGCCATCCCTCGGACGAAGTCGAGCAGCTGGCGATCGATCGCGCCAAGCAGCTGTTCGGCTGCGGGTTCGCCAACGTCCAGCCGCATTCGGGCGCGCAGGCGAACGGCGCGGTGATGCTCGCGCTCGCCAAGCCGGGCGACACGATCATGGGCCTCAGCCTCGATTCGGGCGGCCATCTGACGCACGGCGCCAAGGCGGCGATGTCGGGCAAGTGGTTCAATGCGGTGCAATATGGCGTCGATCCCGAGACGCACCTGATCGACTTCGACCAGGTCGAGCGCCTGGCCCGGGAGAGCCAGCCGCGCATCATCATCGCCGGCGGCTCGGCCTATCCGCGCCACATCGATTTCGCCCGGTTCCGCGCGATCGCGGACGAGGTCGGCGCGATCTTCATGGTCGACATGGCCCATTTCGCCGGCCTGGTCGCCGGTGGCGTCCACCCGACTCCGTTCGGCCATGCCCATGTCGTCACCACCACCACCCACAAGACGCTGCGCGGCCCGCGCGGTGGTGCCGTGTTCACCGATGACGAGGCGATCGCCAAGAAGATCAACTCGGCAGTGTTCCCGGGCCTGCAGGGCGGCCCGCTGATGCACGTCATCGCCGCCAAGGCGGTGGCGTTCGGCGAGGCGCTCCAGCCCGAGTTCAAATCCTATGCGGCGGCGATCGTCGAGAACGCCAAGATCCTCGCGGCCACGCTCAAGGAGCGCGGCGCGGCGGTGGTCTCGGGCGGCACCGACACGCATCTGGCGCTGATCGACCTCACTCCGCTGGGCGTGACCGGCAAGGACGCCGACGAGGCGCTCGAGCGCGCGGCGATCACCTGCAACAAGAACGGCATCCCCAACGATCCGCTTCCCCCGGTCAAGACCAGCGGCATCCGCGTCGGCTCGCCGGCCGGCACCACCCGCGGCTTCGGACCCGCAGAGTTCCGCGAGATCGGCAACATGGTCGCCGACGTGCTCGACGGCCTGAAGAAGAATGGCGAGCAGGGCGATGCCCAGGTCGAGGCCAATGTCCGCGAGCGCGTCCGCGCGCTGTGCGAGCGCTTCCCCATCTATCCGGAGCTGTAAGGATTGCGCTGCCCCTTCTGCGGACATGAAGACAGTCAGGTAAAGGACAGCCGCCCCACCGAAGACGGGGCGGCGATCCGCCGTCGGCGCCAGTGCGAGGCCTGTGCCGCGCGCTTCACCACGTTCGAGCGCATCCAGCTGCGCGAGCTCACCGTGCTCAAGAGCGAGGACAAGCGCGAGCCGTTCGACCGCGACAAGCTGGTCCGCTCGATCTCGGTCGCCACCCGCAAGCGGCCGGTCAACGCGATGCAGATCGAGAAGCTGGTCTCGGGCATCCAGCGCCAGCTCGAGACCGCCGGCGACACCGAAATCCCCTCTCAGAAGATCGGCGAGCTGGTGATGGAAGGGCTCAAGGGCCTGGATTCGGTCGCCTATATCCGTTTCGCCAGCGTCTATAAGGATTTCCGGGAAGCGAAGGACTTCGAGGAATTCGCCGGCAATGTGAGCGAGGTGGGGAAGGGGTAGTTTCCGCCCTTCCTCCAGACCCTCCCGTCCTCCCCGCGAAAGCGGGGACCCGCCTCCCGGGCCATCCGCGCATATAACTGCCGTGTTTGCGGCACGCGTAGGAGACGGGTCCCTGCTTTCACGGGGAGGACGGCTGTGGGGAGTTGTCCTTGGCGGGTTGTGCGCTCAGGACGAACGGTGAGAAGAGATCGAGGAAGCGATTGAAGAAGTGAGCAAAGCCGTGGCCCCATCCCCCGTCATCGTCCTCGTCCGCCCGCAGCTTGGCGAGAATATCGGCAAGGCCGCGCGCGCGATGCTCAATTTCGGGCTGGTCGACCTGCGCCTCGTCGCGCCGCGCGACGGCTGGCCCAATCCCGGCGCCGGCCCCGCCGCGAGCGGCGCGGACCTGGTGCTGGAACGGGCCGAGGTCTTCGAGACCGTTGCCGACGCGGTGGCGGATTGCACGCACGTCTATGCCACCACGGTGCGCAAGCGCGGCGTCTCCAAGCCGGTCGTCACGCCCGAGGAGGCCGCCCGCGAGATCCACCGCGACGAGGGCCGCTCGGCGATCCTGTTCGGCCCCGAGCGCTCGGGCCTGGAGACGGACGACGTGGCCGTCGCCCGCACCATCGTCACCGTGCCGATCAACCCGGAATTCGGCTCGCTCAACCTTGCCCAGGCGGTGATCCTGGTCGCCTATGAATGGTCGAAGGGCGTGCGCCTTGCCCAGCCGACCCAGGAAGAACTCGCCCCTCCCGCGCCGCAGGACGAGCTCGACGGCATGATCGGCCAACTCGATGCGATGCTCGAGGAATCGGGCTATTATTTCCCGCCCGACCGGGTGCCGTCGACGAAGCGGACCTTGCGCACCCTGCTCACCAAGCCGGCCTGGTCGAGCCAGGAACTGCGCACGCTGCGCGGCGTGCTCTCGGCGCTCGAAGGGAAGAAGCGGCACCGCAGCAGCTGATGCAGTGCTGCAATACACTTCTGCTTTCCGTGGATGTGAAACCCCGCTAGACTATGCGAATCTTTCGAGTGGGGAGGGATTTTTGATGCGTTTCGTACCCGTGCTTGCGTTGCTCGTTCTCGCCACCCCGGCGCTTGCCCATCAGGATGCCGATGGCGGGGCCGACAAGAAGGCCAAGGCCGAGAAGAAGATCTGCCGCGCGCTTGTCTCGACCGGCTCGATCATGGGCAAGCGGGAATGCCACACCAAGGCCGAATGGGACGCGATGAGCGATCGTTCGACCAATGCGCGCGACAAGCTGGACCGCGACATGGGCGGCCGCACCGGCGGCATCGGCGCCACCCGCAGCAACGACTGAGCGGCTTTCCGCGCGCCGGCGGCGTCGGCCGCCGCGCGGATGCCTGCACCCGCGAATCTCTTCAGCGCTGGTCGAACGCCGCGAGCTCATAGGCGATCGAGGCTTCGACCAGCCTGTCCCAGATCTCGCCGATCGGCGCGTCGGGAATGCCGGCGGCGCGGGCATGCGTGCGGGCATTGGCGATCACCTGTGCCTTGCGCGCCTCGTCGCGGACATGGGAACGCTCGGGCTTGATGCGCGCGGCGGCGTCCATATAGCCGAAGCGGCGCTTGAGGAGCTGGACCAGCGCCGCGTCCACCGCGTCGACGCCGGCACGCACCTCGATCATGGTCGTGCAGGCTTCGGGATCGATCGTGTCTTGCATGGCGGCTCCTTGGCGGGGCGGCGCGCCGCTGTCCAGCTTGACTCGGCCGCGCCGCACCGCTAACCGCGCGCCTTCGCAATGGCCCCGCACCCCGGTGAAGCGGTGGCCCTGCCCTCCCTGGTGAGATCAGCAGGCGGATACCGGGAACAACGTCGTTAGCGATTGCAAGGATTTACGAATGTCGAAGCGTTCCAGCGCAAAGTACAAGCTCGATCGCCGCATGGGCGAGAACATCTGGGGCCGTCCCAAGTCCCCGGTGAACAAGCGCGAATATGGCCCGGGCCAGCACGGCCAGCGCCGCAAGGGCAAGATGTCCGACTTCGGCATCCAGCTGCGCGCCAAGCAGAAGCTCAAGGGCTATTACGGCGACGTCACCGAGAAGCAGTTCAAGCGCGCCTATGAGGACGCTTCGAAGATGAAGGGTGACACCTCGCAGAACCTGATCGGCCTGCTCGAGCAGCGCCTCGACATGATCGTCTATCGCGCCAAGTTCGCGCCGACGATCTTCGCGGCTCGCCAGCTGGTCAACCACGGCCACGTCCTGGTCGATGGCGAGAAGTGCAACATCGGCTCGCGCCGCATCAAGCCGGGCCAGACCGTGTCGCTGCGCGCCAAGGCGCAGGAGATGGCGCTGGTGATGGAGGCGCAGAGCCTCGCCGAGCGCGACATCCCCGATTACGTGTCGCCGGACGGCGCCTCGAAGATCACCTTCACGCGCGTGCCGACCCTCGACGAGGTGCCGTACCCGGTGAAGATGGAACCGAACCTGGTCGTCGAGTTCTACAGCCGCTGATGCCGGGATCTGGCGCAGGCCAGATCCGGCCATGATCAGCGGCTCGGCCGGCGGCGCCGATCCAGAAAGAAACGGGGCGGTCCTTCGGGGCCGCCCTTTTTCGTTGCGGGGATCGAACCGCTATGGCGGATGTCCGGTCTGGTCCGGCTCCCGTGGTTCCGGCACAGATGCCGCATGATCGATCCGACCCTGTCCACGCCAGCCGAGGTGCTGGCGGCCGCGCGCGCCATCGTGGCGGCGCGCTATCCGGATGCCGCCTTCGCGCTCGTCGCGGGATCGCTGATGCGCGGCGAGGGCACGGTGCACTCCGATCTCGATCTGATCGTGATGTACGACCGGGTCGAATCCTCGCGGCGTGAGTCCTTCCTTGCCGAGGGCGTGCCGGTGGAGGTGTTCGTCCATGACGACGAGACGCTGGCCTGGGCGATCAACGTCGCCGTGACGCGCGGCCGGCCCAGCCTTGTCGCGATGATCGCCGAAGCGACGGCGATCGGCCGCATCCCGCAGCGGGCGGCGCGGCTGAAGGGGGCGATGGTCGCGGCCCTCGCCAAGGGGCCGCCGCCCATGGCGCCCGCCCAGCTCGATGCGCTGCGCTACGCGATCACCGATGCGGTGCAGGACCTGCGGGGGGATCGCGGCGCGGCCGAGCGCCTGGCGATCGGCGTCCTGCTATATCCGCTGCTGGCCGAGCTGGCGCTGCGCGGACGCGGCCAGTGGCATGCGACGGGCAAATGGGTGCCGCGCGCGCTCGCCAGGATCGATGGCGAGCTGGCCGATCGGTTCGACCACGCCTTTCGCACCCTGTTCGGATCGGGCGCGACCGAGGCCGTCGTCGCGCTCGCCGAGCGGGAGCTTGCGCCGCACGGGGGCATGCGCTTCGACGGCGACGTCCAGATCGCCAACCCGGCCTGGCGCGCGCCGCCCGGCCGGGTTGGCGCCTAGCGCTTCCCGGTGCTCAGGGCTTGGCGGGAAGCTTCAGCGCCGCGCGCAGGAACCCGTCGCTCTTGTCGAGCATCTGGGTGCGCGCGCGATCGTCGTCGAGCTGGTGGTCGAGGCCCTTGAACTCGACCAGCTCGACCGGCTTGCCCGCGCCGCGCAGCTTCGACGCCATCAGCCGCGATTCGCCGATCCCCACGTTCAGGTCGCGGTCGCCATGGAACATCAGCACCGGCGCCTTGATCTTCTCGGCGTTCTGGGCCGGCGAGCCTTCCCGTACATGCGGCCCGGAGCCGATGAACTTGCTGACCAAGTCGTAGTTGGTGAAGCCCAGGGCTTCCTTTCGCAGCGTTTCCAGGTCGGTCACCGGCGCGATCGCCACGATCGCCTTGAACAGGTCGGGGGCGAGGGCCGGGCTCTGCAGCGCCGCATAGCCGCCATAGGACCAGCCGACGATCGCGAGCTTGTCCGGCGCGGCGATGCCCTGCGCGACCAGCCAGCGCCCGCCGTCGTTGACGTCGCCGATCGCGGTGCGCCACGACTGGAAGCCGTTCTTCTGGAACCAGGCGTCGCCATAGCCGGTCGATCCGCGGAAATTGGGCTGGAGCACCGCGAAGCCGCGCGCCGCATAGAATTGCGCAAGCCAGTCGAAGCCCCATTCGTCGCGCGCGCCCGGGCCGCCATGCGGCATTACGATCGCGGGCAGGTTCTTGCCGTCGCTGCCGGGCGGCAGGGTGAGATAGCCGGGAATCGCGGTGCCGTCGGCCGCCGGGAAGTTCACTGCCCGCATCGGCGACAGGCTGGTCTTGGCCAGTTCCGGCCGGGAAGGCATCACTTCGGCGAGCTGCCGGCTGGTCTTGTCGTAGAGATAATAGGTACCCGGATCGGTGTCGCCGCCGGCGAACAGCAGCAGCTTCTTCTCGTCGGCGGTCGCGTCGACGAAAGTCACCAGCGGCTTGCCGGGCAGCGCCTTGCCGAGCGCGGCGCGAAGCTTCCGCAGCTCGGGATCGAAGAATTCGGTGTTGCGCTTGTCGGTGGCGTAGCTCACGCCGACCACGCGCCGCTGCCGGCCGATGCGGACCAGCCCGTCGACATCGACCTGGGGATGCTCGAACACCAGCGTGCGGGTGAGGCTGCCGTCGAGCGCGATGCTGTAGAGCGCGGTCCGCCCGTCCTTGCCGTCGAAGCCATAGACGATGTTGGCGTCGCGATCGACGGCATAGGGGTTGAAGCCGGCATAGCCGCCGATACCGTCCGCGACGACTTCGCCCAGCTTCTTCCATTCGCGGTTGTCGGGCGTGCGATAGCTATAGGTGTAGCGGCCGGTGCTCATTCCCGTGCCGCGAGTCTCCGCCACGCCCAGGATGCGGACATTGCCGTGCCCGTCGCTGATATACTCGCTGGCGCTGCCCCGTGGCAGCTCGACGCTCCGGCGCTTGAGCGTCGTCGCGTCGACCAGCTCCACTCCCATCCCCTCGCGCGCGTTGGCGAGATGGGTGCCGGTGGAATATTCGGGAATAGCTATGCTGGTCATCAGCACCGATCCGTTCGACCCGTCCGGGCCCCAGTCGATGATTTCCCCGCCCGACTGGGCGAAGCCGAGCGCGCCCGCGCTGGTGCGCTTGCTCAGCAGCTTGAGGTCCGATCCGTCGGCGTTGAGCGAGACCATCCGGGTGAAGGCGATTTTCTGGTCGAGCTGCTCGATCATGTAGATGTTGCACACGATCCGCGTCGAACTGGCCCAGCGGCAGTTGGTGAGCTGGTCGGGATCGCCGCTTGCGGTGAGCACCACCTTGGTCGTGCCGGTCCCCACATTGGCGACCACCAGTGCCGCGCCGCGCCCGGGCATCGGCTCGATCATCGCCACCTGGGTGCCGTCGGGCGACAGGCTGATCTGCTGCACGAACTCGCGCGCGCCGAAATTGCGCGCATCCTGGCTCTGCGCGCAAGCAAGCGCCGGCATGGCCGAAGCGGCGAACAGCGCCGCGCGAACGAAGTACTTCATGGATCCCCCCCAAATTTCGGCCGGGAACCTAGCCAACCCGCGCGCTTTGGCAATCCATCCGATCCATGGCCGCTGGGACATCGCCGCCGGCCATGCCCCTTGTGACAGGCTCCATGCCCATCGGACATCGTTGTCATCATTCGGAAAAATTAGCTTCATTTCGGTGTCTTCTCCAAGCCGTCCAATCGCAACAGCAGGCGCCTAGCCCGCCCCGGCAGCAGCCTGCGCTGTCCATGCGAAAAGGGGATTACCAATGCAGATCAGCCATATGCTGACGCGCACCAGCTTCACCGCCCTCCTGTTGACGGCGAGCGTTCCGGCGCTTGCCCAGGCACAGGAGGCCGCCAGCCCGGCCGCCGACGCCACCACGCCCGACGAGGAGATCATCGTCACCGGCCGCGCCGGCGCCGGCGAACGCACCAAGCTCGACACCAGCTATGCCGTCACCACGCTGTCGAACGACATGATCCGCTCGCGTGCGCCGTCGAGCGTGACCGAGACGCTCAAGTCGGTCCCCGGCTTCTGGGTCGAGGCCTCGGGCGGCGAAGGCTCGGGCAATGTCCGCGCACGCGGCATCCCGGTCGACGGCTTCGGCTCGATCAACCTGCTCGAGGACGGCCTGCCCGTGCAGCATGATCCGGCGCTCGGCTATCTGAACGCCGACCAGGCTTTCCGCATCGACGAATCGATCGACCGGATCGAAGTGGTCCGCGGCGGCCCGTCTTCGGTCTTCTACTCGAACGCCCCGGGCGGCGTGGTCAACTATATCACGCGCCGCGCCGGCGATTCGCTCACCGGCAACGCCCGCGTGCTCTACGGCCCGACCGCCGAGCTCTATCGTTTCGACGGCTGGATCGGCGCGCCGCTGGGCGACGGCCTCAAGCTCGGCGTCGGCGGCTTCTACCGCAGCGAGCAGGGCGTCCGCGACCCCGGCTTCACCGGCAACAAGGGCGGCCAGGTCCGCGCCGATCTCGTCAAGGAATTCGACGGCGGCTCGCTGACCTTCAGCTACAAGCATCTCGACGACAACGCGATCTTCTACACCGGCATCCCGCTGACCAAGGACGGCAAGGGCAAGATCGTCGGCCTGCCCGGCTTCGATCCGCATTATGGCACCACGGCCAGCCCGGCCTCGGCCAAGCTGGCGCTGCGCAGCGCCACCGGCGTCGTGAACTTCGACAATACCAAGGGCACCGACATCCGCCTGGACCAGGGCTCGGTGCTCACCGACTATGAGTTCGCGCCGGGCTGGAAGCTCACCAACGGCATGCGCTACCGCGACAGCTACACGGTGCGCAACGGCGTCTACCCGACCTCGGTTGCCACCGCCGCGTCGTTCCTCGCCAGCAACCGCGCCGCGCTGCTCGCCGCCTTTCCGGGGGCGACCGACGTGCAGATTCGCTATGCCGATAATGGCCAGGCGTTCAACGTCGCCAGCCAGAACGGCAATGGCGACATCTTTATCAATGCCGCGCGGCCGGTGACGGTGTGGGAGCGCGAGTTCCTCAACGACTTCCGCATCGCCCACAAGTTCGAAGCCGCGGGCACGCATGATCTCGCCTTCGGCTTCTATTATGCCAACATCGACGAGACCTTCAGCCGCTATTCGGCCTCGACGGTGCAGGACGTGTCGAACAATTCGCGCCTGCTCGATGTGGTTGCGGTCAACGCCGCCGGCAGCGTGGTCGGTTCGCTGACCAAGAACGGCGTCGCCCGCTACGGCTCGGAATTCGCCAACGGCACCGGCAGCCAGACGACGATCGCGCTCTATGCCTCGGACGAGTGGCAGATCACGCCGACGCTGCGCTTCGACGGCGGCATCCGCTGGGAGCAGATGAAGGCGACCGGCGCGCAGGAGGGCCAGAAGACGGTCAATCTGGGCGATCCCACCACGCTGGCGGACGACAATGTCCTCACCGGCAGCGGCGTGTTCACCAACTTCGATCGCAAGTTCGACAGTATCGGCTACACGGCCGGCCTCGACTGGCAGTTCGCCAGGATCGGCGGCGTGTTCGCGCGCTACACCCATGCCTTCCGCATGCCGAGCGTCGGCAGCTTCATCACCAGCGCCACCGCGACGCCGGTGATCCAGGGCATCGACATGTGGGAAGGCGGGATCAAGCTCTCCACTCCGTTGATCAGCGTCTATGCCACCGGCTTCCTGACCGACTACGACTCCTATTCGATCGGCAATTTTGTGTTCGCGCCGCCGCCGGCCACCGGCGTCATCCAGCAGACGGTCTATACCGACACGCGCGCCTATGGCGTCGAGCTCGAGGCCACGCTGCGCCCGGTCAAGTGGTTCGACTTCACCGTCCAGGCGACCATCCAGGAGCCGACCTTCCGCAACCTGCGCTACAACGAGAACACTTCGGGCGGCCTGGTCGCGCGCAACTATTCGGGCAATCAGCTGCTGCGCGTGCCCAAGCTCTCGCTGCGCGCCACGCCGGCGGTCACGCTGTTCGACGGGCGCCTGCGCGCGCAGATGGACGTCGAGCATTATGGCGATCGCTATGCCGATGCCGCGAACACCTCGAAGCTGCCGGCCTATACGGTGATCAATGCCAGCGTCAGCCTGGGCCTGACGAAGAACATCCGTCTCTGGGCCTATGGCGACAACCTCACCAACACGATCGGCCTTACCGAAGGCAATCCGCGCGCGGGCGAGCTGACCAGCGGCCAGGCCAACGACCTGCTGTTCATCGGCCGCCCGATCGTCGGCCGCAACATCCGCTTCGCGGTGGATTTCTCGTTCTGACGGATGAAGCTCCCCTCCGCCCTCGGTTTCCCTCCCTGGACGGGAGGATCATCAGGTCGGCCATGCCCCCGGCATGGCCTGAACAGCGCGGGGCGCTGTTCACCTGATGATGGGGGCGGGCGGGGGCCTGGCGATACGGCTGGGTCCTGATCCGTCCGCAGTCGTATCGCGCATATCGACCCACTCCTAACCCCTCCCTTTCAGGGAGGGGAATTTGTTGAGGCCCCCCATGCTCCACCGCCTCCTGATCGCGCTCGCCCTCCTTCTCGTCCACGCCCCCGCGCATGCGCAGCAGGCGGATCAGGTCGTCACCGGCGAGATCACCGGCGCGGATCACGAGACCTACAAGCAGATACCCTTCGACGTGCCGGAAGGGGTCGAGCGCATCACCGTGCGCCTCAGCTACGACAAGGCGAACCGGACGGTCGTCGATCTCGGCCTGTTCGATCCCCGGGGTTTCCGCGGCTGGAGCGGCGGCACGCGCGATCGCTTCACCCTTGCCGCCAGCGACGCCTCACCCGGCTATCTCCCCGGCACGCTGCCCGCCGGCCGCTGGCATATCCAGCTCGGCGTGCCCAATGCCCGCAAGGACGCCCGCAACGCCTATCGGGTCGAGATATTCCTCGATCGCGGTGCTGCCCGCAACGCCAGCGCCGCCATTGCCGACGGCCCGGTCAGGGCCGGCCCCGGCTGGTTCCGCGGCGACCTCCACATGCACGATGCCCATTCGGACGGCAGCTGCACCAGCAAGGCGGGCAGGAAGGTGCCGTGCCCGCTGTTCCGCACCGTCGAGGCCGCGGCGCGGGCGGGCCTCGATTTCGTCGCGGTCACCGATCACAATACCGTCGCGCATTTCGCGGGGCTGCGCGAGCTCCAGCCCTATTTCGACGATATCCTGCTGATCCCGGGCACCGAGATCACCAGCTTTGGCGGCCATGCCAATGCGATCGGCCTGGCGCGCTGGGTCGATTTCCGCATCGGCACGCCCGGCGTTCCCAATATCGCCGCGGTGGAGAAGGCGGTGGCGGAGGCCGGCGCGATCCTGTCGATCAACCATCCGGCATTGCCCTCGGGCGAGGCGTGCATGGGCTGTGGCTGGATCTGGCCGGACACCGACTGGGCGGGCATCGCCGCGATCGAGGCGATCAACGCCAACACGGTCGACACGCCGCTCTCGGGCATCGGCTTCTGGTACAAGCGGCTGAACGCGGGCAATCGCCTGACCGGCATCGGCGGCAGCGACAATCATGATCCCGACGCCCAGGCCGGTCGCGCCCCGATCGGCCGGCCCACCACCGTGGTCCATGCCGCGGAGCTTTCCACACCGGCGATCCTGGCGGGCATTCGCGCTGGCCGGGTCTTTATCGATGTCGAGGGCACGCGCGACCGGATGCTTGATGTGACCGCCGTTTCGGGCGGCAATCGCGCGGTGATGGGTGAGACGCTTGCCGCCGGCGCGACGATCGACGTCAGCGCGACGATCGCCGGTGTTGCGGCGGGCAAGGTCGTGCTGGTCGCCAATGGCGTGGAGGCGCGGTCGCTGCCGGTCGGGCCGGCGGTCCGCTTCCGGCTCGATCGCAAGGCGGCCTGTGGCTGGGTCGCGGTCAATGTGACGACGGAAATGGGCAAGTTGCTGCTGGTCGGCAATCCGATCTATGTGACCTGCGGCAAGCCCTGAGCAGCCACAGCCTCAATCGTCATCCCGGCGAAAGCCGGGATCTTGTGCGGCTCTTTTCCTGTCCTCGCCTGAGATCCCGGCTTTCGCCGGGATGACGGCCAAAGATCCCAGCTCCCGCGTCGCGAAGTCGATGAAGCTCGGCCAGTTGTCGCGGTTGCTGTGCCCGCCGCGATGCTGGCGGAATGCCAGCGTTCCGCCGGTCACCGGCGTCAGTTCGGGCGGGAACGCCGAGGCGGCCAGCCCCCTCGCGCCATATCTCTCCCAGGCCGGCGACGCGGCCGCCGCGGCGAGGAAGCTGCCCTTGGGATCGACCCAGCCATCGCCGGTATCGACCGTGCCCGCGCCGAGGAACAGCGGCCGGGGCGCGGCGAGCGCGATCAGCATGTGCGCGTCCACGGGCAAATCGAACTCGGTCTTCGGGCCGGCATATTTCAGGAAATTCCCGGCGAACCAGTGATATTCCCCGCCGGCCGCGAGATTGCCCATCCGCTCGCCGAAGTTGCGGCGATAGAGCGCCGCGCCGCCCGCGCCCGAGGAGCCGGCAAAGCCGATCGCGAACTCGGGGTCATAGGCCATCGCCACCAGCGCCGCCTTGCCGTAGCGCGACAGGCCCTCGATCCCGATCCGGCGCGCATCCACTTCCGCGTCCGCAGCGAGCGCCTCGCGCGCACGGCTCGCCCCCCAGGCCCAGGCGCGCAGCACGCCCCAATCCTCGGGTTCGCGCGGCCGGCCGCGCAGGGATATGCCGATCACCCCGGTCTTCAGCGCGCCGCCATTGTCGGCCTGGATCGAGCTCGCCACCACCACGGCATGACCCCAGCCATGGCGGAGGAGCTGCTCGGTATAGGGTGGGCCGGGATCGGCGGGGCGTGGCGGGCCGGGGAATCTGAAGCCCTCGGGAAAGCCGAAGGACAGCATCACGGGCACGTGGCGCCTGCCCGCCGGCAGCGTGTAGCGCACGGCAATGGTCGCGGATGCCTGCGGCCAGGCCCGGTTGTCCGCCTTTCCCTCCAGCCAGCGCCTGATCACGGGCATCCCGGCTTCGGCCGCCCTTTCCTCCCGGACGAGATGCCAGCGTATCTTCGGGGCGGTCAGCGGCACGCGGCCATAGACCTCGCGATCGAACAACGCGACGATCTCGCGGCGGCGGCGGTCCCAATCCTTGCGGTTGCGGACGGGACGGCCGTCGCTCAGGCGCATCAGTTGCGGAAGCTCGGGCGTGCCCGCTCTGGCCTCGTCATAGTTCGCCGCATTGGGGGCCTTGGGGTCGAACCCGTCGGCGCCGGGGCGGAGCTGCACGATGTCCAGCCGGTCGAGCATCGCCTGGCGATCGGCATTGGCGGCGCCATGGTCCTGCTGCCGGCCGGTGGCGGGAAGAGCGAGAGCCAGTATCGGCGCGCAGAGCATCCACAAGCGCATGCATTCCCCTCTCCTGTTATCGCTACCATGGTGCTGCGCATTGCGATCCCGCGCAACCCTTGCCAACATCCGCGCAACAATGTTCCGTTAGGGGGATCCCATGCGTCACCTGCTCACTGCCGCCCTGCTGCTCGCGGGCACCGCGGCCAATGCCCAGACCATCCCGGTCGAGACGATGAAGGAGGTGACGAAGGAGCTGTCGTCCGATGCCTATGAGGGCCGCGCGCCGACCACGCCGGCGGAGGACAAGACGATCGCCTATATCGTCCAGCGCCTTGAAAAGGCTGGATTGAAGCCAGGCAACAAGGGCAAGTGGACCCAGGACGTGCCGCTGGTCGAGCTTACCGCGAACAATGTCCAGCCGCTGGTCTTCTCCGGCGGCAAGGCGCCGGTCAGCCTCGACTATCGCAAGGACATGGTGGTCGCCACCTACCGGGTGGTCCCCAAGGTCGCGATCAAGAACAGCGACGTGGTGTTCGTCGGCTATGGCATCAACGCCCCCGAGCGCGGCTGGAACGACTATGCGGGGCTCGACGTGACGGGGAAGACGGTCGTCATCCTGGTCAACGATCCCGACTATCAGGCCCCGGATACCAAGGGTTTGTTCGAGGGCCGGGCGATGACCTATTATGGCCGCTGGACCTACAAGTTCGAGGAAGCCGCCCGCCAGGGCGCGGCCGCCGCGATCATCGTTCATGACAGTTTCCCGGCCGCCTATCCCTGGGGCGTCGTCCAGTCCTCCTGGGCCGGCCCCCGGCTGGAGCAGGACACCCCGGGCGATCACATGGACCAGAGCCAGGCGATCGGCTGGATGCAGCTCGACAAGGCCAAGGCGCTGTTTGCCGCGGCCGGCAAGGATTTCGACGCGCTCGCCGCCGCCGCGACGAAGCAGGGCTTCAAGGCCGTACCACTTGGCGTGAAGGCTTCCGTCAGCTGGGAAAATACGATCAAGCGCCAGGCCTCGAAGAATGTGGTCGGCATCCTCCCCGGCACGGGCAAGCCCGACGAAGTCGTGCTCTATTCGGCCCATTGGGACCATCTCGGCCGCTGCGACGCGGTGAAGGGTGACGACATCTGCAATGGCGCGGTCGACAATGCCTCCGGCATCGGCGGGCTGGTCGCGCTGGCCGAAGCCCATGCGAAAGCGGGCCCGGCCCGGCGCAGCATCGTCTTCCTGGCCGTCACGGCCGAGGAATCGGGCCTGCTCGGCAGCAAATTCTACGCCGAGAACCCGGTCTATCCGCTCGCCAGGACGGTGGGCGGGGTGAACATGGATTCGCTCAACGTCCTCGGAAAGACCCGGGATTTCGTGCTGGTCGGCGCCGGCAAGTCCGAGCTGGAGGATCTGGTGAAACCCATCGTCGCGGCCGAGGGCCGGGTGATCGTTCCCGAGGAGCGGCCCGAGGCGGGCGGCTATTACCGCTCGGATCATTTCAGCTTCGCCAAACTGGGCGTGCCGATGCTCTATGGCGAGAGCGGCGACGACCTGGTGAACGGCGGCAAGGAAGCCGGCGAGAAGGCCGCCAAGGACTATACCCAGAACCGCTACCACAAGCCCCAGGACGAATATGACCCCAGCTGGGACTGGAGCGGCGCGGTCTCCGATCTCAACGTCTATTACGGCCTGGGCCGCCAGCTCGCCGACGGCAGTGGCTGGCCGAGCTGGTATCCGACCGCCGAATTCCGCGCGATCCGCGACAAGTCTCGCGCCGGGCAATGAACGGGATTATGGGGGCGGAATGACGATTCCGCCTCCCCCCAAGCCCGAATGGGCCCATCATCACGCCGTGTGGATCGGCTTCCCCAGCCATCCCGAACTCTGGCTCGAAGACCTGGCCTCCGCCCGGCTGGAAGTCGCGGCCTTCGCCAAGGCGGTGCACGCCGGGGGCAAGGGCGAGCAGGTGATCCTGGTCGCCGCCAACGAGGAGTCCGCCAAGGCCGCCAGGCTGCTCGTCGGCAATGCCGCCAAGGTCGTGGTCGAGCCGTTCGGCGACATCTGGCTGCGGGATACCGCCGCGATCATCGGCGGCGACGGCACCGCGCACGACTTCCAGTTCAACGGCTGGGGCGGCAAATATGATCTCGAAGGCGATGACGATATCGGCCGTCGCCTGGCCGAGCGCGCCCGGATGCCGGTCGAGGATCATGGCTGGATCCTCGAGGGCGGCGCGATCGACGGCGACGGCACCGGCCTGGTCGTCACCACCGAACAGTGCCTGCTCAACCGCAACCGCAACCCCCAGCTGAGCAAGGCCGATGTCGAGGAGATGCTGCGCAAGGACCTGGGCTATACTCAGGTGCTGTGGCTGGGCGACGGGCTGCTCAACGATCATACCGACGGCCATGTCGACAATCTCGCCCGCTTCATCGGCCCCAACCGGCTGCTGATTCCCGAGGGCGCCGAGAACGATCCCAATTGGCGCATCTACCAGGATGCCGCAGCGCGCGCCGAGCGTGCCGGCGTCGAAGTGGTGCGCTTTCCCTCGCCGGGCCGGGTGCTCAACGAGGACGAGGAGATCATTCCGGCGAGCTACATGAACTTCTACATCGGCAATGCCGCGGTGGTGGTGCCGCTCTACGGCCAGGAGAATGACCAGGCGGCGGTCGACATGCTGGCCACGCTCTTCCCCGGCCGGGCGATCATCGGCCAGCGCGCCGACCATATCCTGACCGGCGGCGGCAGCTTCCACTGCATCAGCCAGCAGATCCCGGCGGCCTAGAAATATCGAGCGACGGATCCCCGGCGAAGGCCGGGGTCCGGTTATTTCTTGGCGACGGGCGCGGGGGCGCCCGCGATCGGCGCGCCGGCCTTGCTGCTCACGCGCCAGATCATGTTGCCGACATCATCGGCCACCAGCAGCGCGCCGCCGGCATCGGTGATCACACCCACCGGCCGGCCGTTCACCGTCTTGCCATCCTTGCCGAGGAAGCCGGTGAGCAGGTCGATCGGCTTGGCGTTCTCGCGCGGATAGCCCTTGTCGCCGAAGGGCACGAAGACGAGCTTGTAGCCCGAGGGCGGCTCGCGGTTCCAGGAGCCGTGCAACGCGACGAAGGCGCCGTTGGTGAACTGGCCGCCCAGCTTGGCGTCGGCGGCGAAGGCCAGGCCGAGCGGCGCGGTATGGGCGCCGAGCGCGAAGTCCGGGCGCTTGGTATATTCGCGCAGGTCCGGCCGCTCGGGGGTCACGCGCTTGTCGACATAGCCGCCCCAATAGTTCCACGGCCAGCCATAGAAGGTGCCGAAATCGACCTGGGTCAGATAGTCGGGCGGCATGTCGGAGCCGAGCATGTCGCGCTCGTTGACGACGGTCCACAGATTGCCGGTATGCGGCTCGAAGGCCATGCCGTTCGGGTTGCGCAGGCCCCAGGCGAAGACGCGCGACGACCTGGTTTCGGGCACCACCTCGAGGATCGCGGCGCGGGTGTGCTTGGCGGCGTCGAGCTGCTTCGCGGCCTGGAAGGGGGTCTCGGCCGCGTAGATCTCGCCTTCCTTGTCGAGGCCGTTCTCGGCGATGTTCGAGGAGGAACCGACCGCGACATAGATACGTTTGCCGTCGGGCGCGGCGAGGATATTGCGTGCCCAGTGATTGCCGCCGCCGGCCAGGTCGACGATCTTCTCCGGCCTGGCGGTGATGCGGGTGTCCCCCGTCCGGTAGGGGAAGCGGACCAGCGCATCGGTGTTGGCGACGTAGAGCCAGTCGCCCACCAGGGCCATGCCGCTCGGCGAGTTGAGCCCCTCGATCAGGGTGGAGCGCTGGTCGGCGACGCCGTCGCCATTGGTGTCGCGCAACAAGGTGATGCGGTTGGCCGAGGGCACGCCGGCACCGGCGCGGTTCATCAGGATGCCCATGATCCAGCCGGTGATCCCGCCGCCCTCGCGCGGGGGCGAATTGGTCTCGGCGACCAGCACGTCGCCATTGGGCAGGCGATAGAGCCAGCGCGGATGATCGAGCTTATCGGCGAAGGGCGTGACTTCGAGCCCTGCGGGGGCGGTCGGCTTCATGCCGTTCGCCCAGCCGACCGGCTTGGCGATGCGGATCGTCGGGACGTCCTGGTAGCGGGCCTCGCTCAGCTGCGGGATCGCGCCGGTCACGGCCTGTTCGGGGAGCTTGGCGACATCGGGCCGCGTGGCCCAGATGAACAGGCCGATAAGCGCCACCGCGAGGATGGCAAGGACGATGAGGATCCGCTTGAGCATGCGGCGAGGATAGGGGCGGGGAAGGGCGAAGCCAATCATCTTAATTCCTCCCCCGGCAAGCCGGGGGAGGAACTGGATCGTTACTTCAGGTCGAAGCGGTCGGCGTTCATCACCTTGGCCCAGGCCGCGACGAAGTCCTCGACGAACCGGTCGCCGCCGCCGGCCTCGGCATAGACTTCCGAGATCGCCCGCAGCTGCGAGTTGGAGCCGAACACCAGGTCGGTGCGAGAGGCAGTCCATCTCGGCGCACCGCTGGCGCGGTCGGTGCCGGCGAACTCCTCGTCGGCGGTATCGTCGATCTCCTTCCACACCGTCCCCATGTCGAGGATGTTGACGAAGAAGTCGTTGGTCAGCTGGCCGAGCCGATCGGTGAGCTGGCCGTGCTTGCCCGCCTTGGCATGGTTGGCGCCGAGCACGCGCAGCCCGCCGACCAGCACGGTCATCTCCGGCACGGACAGGCCCAGCAGCTGTGCCTTGTCGACCAGCAGCTCCTCGGTCGGCACGCTGAAGCGGACCGACAGATAGTTGCGGAAGCCGTCGGCGCGCGGCTGGAGCACGTCGAAGCTCTCGGCGTCGGTCTGCGCATCGGTCGCATCGCCGCGGCCCGAAGTGAAGGGCACGGTCACGTCGTGACCCGCGGCCTTCGCCGCCTGCTCGACGCCGACATTGCCGCCCAGCACGATCAGATCGGCGATGCTCACGCTGCCGCCGAAATCGGCCTGGATGCCTTCATAGACCTTCAGCACCTTGGCGAGCTCGGCCGGCTCATTGGCTGCCCAGTCCTTCTGCGGAGCCAGCCGGATGCGCGCGCCATTGGCGCCGCCGCGCCGGTCCGACCCGCGATAGGTCGAGGCCGAGGCCCAGGCCGTCTTGACCAGCTGCTGCACGGTGAGCCCCGAAGCGGCGATCCTGCCCTTGAGCGCGGCGACGTCCCCGTCGCCGAGCTTCGTGCCGGCCGGGATCGGGTCCTGCCAGATCAGGTCCTCCTGCGGCACTTCCGGCCCGAGATAGCGAGTCTTCGGCCCCATGTCGCGATGGGTCAGCTTGAACCAGGCGCGGGCGAAGGCATCGGCGAAATAGGCCGGGTCGCTGCGGAACTTCTCCATGATCTGGCGATACTCGGCATCGTCCTTGAACGCCTTGTCCGCGGTGGTCATCATCGTCGGGACCTTCTTGCCCGGCGTGTGCGCCGCCGGCGCCAGCGTCTCCTCGGGATTGCCGACCGGTTGCCACTGCTTGGCGCCCGCCGGGCTCTTCACCAGCTCATATTCATGGTCGAGCAGCATGTCGAAATAGGTCATGTCCCATTTCGTCGGCGTCGGCGTCCACGCGCCTTCGATGCCCGAGGTGATGGTGTGGTCGCCCATCCCGGTCTCGTGCGTCGAGATCCAGCCCAGGCCCATCGAGGCCATGCCCGCGCCCTCCGGCTCGCGGCCGACATGCTTGGCATCGCCCGCGCCATGCGCCTTGCCGAAAGTATGGCCGCCGGCGGTGAGCGCCGCAGTTTCCTCGTCGTTCATCGCCATGTTGGCGAAGGTGCGGCGCAGATCGCGCGCCGAGCCCTTGGTGTCGGGCTTGCCGCCCGGACCCTCGGGATTGACGTAGATCAGGCCCATCTGGATCGCGGCGAGCGGCTCCTCGAGCGCCATGCCCGCCTCGTCATCGATGCGAGTCTTGTTCTCGGGATGCCCGACCCATTGTTCCTCGGTGCCCCAATAGATGTCGCGCTCGGGCTCGAAAATGTCCTCGCGGCCGCCGGAGAAGCCGAAGGTCGGTCCGCCCATCGATTCGATCGCGACATTGCCGGTCAGGATGAACAGGTCCGCCCAGCTGATGTTCGCGCCATATTTCTGCTTGATCGGCCAGAGCAGGCGCCGGGCCTTGTCGAGATTGCCGTTGTCCGGCCAGGAATTGAGCGGGGCGAAGCGCTGCGAGCCCGAGGACGAGCCGCCGCGGCCGTCCCCCGTGCGATAGGTGCCGGCCGAGTGCCAGGCCATGCGGATGAAGAAGGGGCCGTAATGCCCGTAATCGGCCGGCCACCAGGGCTGGCTGTCGGTCATCAGCGCCGTGAGATCCTTCTTGAGCGCCCAATAGTCCAGGCCGTTGAAGGCCGCGCGATAGTCGAAATCCTCGCCATAGGGATTGGACGAGACGCCCCCCTGGGTGAGGATCTCCAGGCTGAGCTGTTCCGGCCACCAGTCGCGATTGGTGCGGCCCAGCAGGGTGCGCAGCGCCTGGGGTTCCTTCGACGGATCACTCAGCGGGCTGCCGGTGGTCGGTGCGTCCATGGGATCGACTCCTCTCGATTGCTTGGTCGCTCGGGAAACGCCTGTTTCCCTGAGTCCCATGGAGGCTAGCCGGGGCACCGTGATCGTAGAAATGGATTAGATCGCCGTCAGTGATCGACCGGGTGATTTTTACGACATGTGGTTGTCACTATGATCCGCGACTCCGGCGCGGGGCGGGATGCCGGCAGGGCGCTCAGTCGATGATCGGATGCCGCTCGCGCAGCCGGTCGGCGATGCGCTCGACCGCGGCATTCTCCTCGGCCTCGCCGCCGGGGGTGATCGACCAGTTGCAATGCGGATGCGTGGCGGCGCTGTAGCGCTTGACCGGGCCGATCACGTTCCGCCAGCGCCGCCGCGTGCCGCCGGCCTCGCGCAGCAGGATCGCGAGGAACTGGTCGACAAGATCGGCCGCGTTCATGCGCCTTCCGCCGCCAGGCCCTTGAGCCGGTACAGGATTTCGAGCGCATCGCGCGGGCTCAGGCTGTCGATGTCGAGCGTGCCCAGCTCGCTGCGGAGCGCGTCGACGGCCTCTTCCTCCTCGATCGCGGCGGCGGCGAAGAGCGGCAGGTCGTCGAGGCCCGCGGCGAGGCCGCCGGTGGCGGCGCGGCCGGCCTCGAGCTTGTCGAGCACCGCCTTGGCGCGCTTGATCGTAACGGGCGGCAGGCCGGCGAGGCGCGCGACGGCAAGGCCGTAGCTGCGATCGGCCGGCCCTTCCGCGACTTCGTGGAGCAGGACGAGATCGCCCTTCCACTCGCGGGCGCGGACATGGTGGAGGGTGAGCGCGTCGCAGCGCTCGGCCAGCCGGGTCAGCTCGTGATAATGGGTGGCGAACAGGCAGCGGCAGCGATTGTCCTCGTGGATCGCCTCGACCACGGCCCAGGCGATGGCGAGGCCGTCATAGGTCGAGGTGCCGCGGCCCACTTCGTCGAGGATGACGAAGCTGCGCGAAGTCGCCTGGGCAAGGATCGCGGCGGTCTCGACCATCTCGACCATGAAGGTCGAGCGGCCGCGCGCGAGATTGTCCGAGGCGCCGACGCGGCTGAACAGCCGGTCGACCAGCCCCAGGTTGGCGCGGGCGGCGGGGACATAGCTGCCGGCCTGGGCGAGGACGGCGATCAGCGCGTTCTGGCGCAGAAAGGTCGACTTGCCGCCCATGTTCGGGCCGGTGACCAGCCACAGGCGGCTGGACTCGGAAAGATTGCAGTCATTGGCGACGAAGCGGCCGCCGCTCTTCGCCACGGCTTCCTCGACCACGGGGTGGCGGCCGCCCTCGATCTCGAAACAGCCATGCTCGACGAGGTGCGGGCGCGCCCAGCCGCCTTCGGCGGCGCGCTCGGCCAGGCCGGCCGAGACGTCGATCCGGGCCAGGGCATCGGCGGTGCGCGCAATGGGCTCGCGGGCATCGAGCGCGCGGGTGGTGAGGTCCTCGAGATGCGCAGCCTCGGCGGCGAGGGCATGGGCGCCGGCCTGGGTGACCTTGACCGCGACGTCGTGCAGCTCGGGCGCGTTGAAGCGGACGACGCCGGCCAGCGTCTGGCGATGGGTGAAGCCGCTGTCCTGCGCCATCAGCGGATCGGCATTCCTGGCGGGGACTTCGATGTGATAGCCGAGCACGCCATTGTGGCGGATCTTGAGCGAGCCGATCCCGGTGCGCGCCCGGTACTCGGCCTCGAGCGCGGCGATCGCACGGCGCCCGCCGGCGCCCGCGTCGCGCAGATCGTCGAGCGCGGCGTCATAGCCCTCGGCAATATAGCCGCCATTGGCCGCGTCGACGGGCGGTTCGGGGACGAGCGCGCGGCCGAGCAGGTCGATCAGCGCGCCGTGCCCGCGCAGCTGGGGCAGGAGATCGGCGAGCAGGGGCGGGATGCCGGTGGCGTCCAGCCGCTCGGCGAGGCGCCAGGCGCCGTCGAGCCCGTCGCGCAGCTGGCCCAGGTCG
>OAOK01000043.1_pt1 | contig 62903 bp, 63 predicted proteins | sample 1641101 | NCBI WGS metagenome assembly OAOK01 (sample SAMEA104232307, study PRJEB22302) | sediment metagenome | biome: forest; feature: aquifer; material: sediment | place: USA | collected 2011-08-07 | depth 0.01 m
CACCGACGAGCGCACCGCCGGCGGCAAGCGCGGTTCCGGCCGCGGCGCCCGCGCCAAGCGCGGGACCGCCCGAGACGATACCGTTGGCGATACCGGGGCCGAAGATGGCGAGGCCGAACAGCGACAGAGCAGCGAGCGCGATCGCCATGACCTGATTGATGTCGGGGGCCGTGCCGAGGTTTGCGCTGGTGAACTGGCTGAACAGCGTCGTGCCGATGCCGGTGATGACAGCGAGCACCAGCACCTTGATGCCGGTGGAGACGATATGGCCGAGCACCCGTTCGGCCATGAAGGCGGTCTTGTTGAAGAAGGCGAAGGGCAGCAGCACGAAGCCAGCCAGCGTCACCAGCTTGAACTCGATCAGCGTGATGAAGACCTGCACCGCGATGATGAAGAAGGCGAGCACTACGATGACCCAGGCGAGCAACAGGACGAGGATCAATGCGAGGTTCGAGAACACCGCCCACAGGTTGGAGAATTGCCCTGCCGCATCCATCAGCGGCTTGGCGGCTTGCAAGCCTGTCGCCGCAATCGTGCCGGGTTTCATGAAATCGCCCAGCGACATCGCCCCGCCGCTCGCCTTGAGGCCAAGGCCGGCGAAGGACTGGAACACGATATTGGCCAGGCTGGAGAAATTGCCGATGATGAACGCGAAGACGCCGATGTAGAGCGTCTTCTTGACGAGGCGCTGAAGCACGTCCTCGTCGGCGCCCCAGGCCCAGAACAGCCCGGCGAGCGTCACGTCGATGGCGATCAGCGTGGTCGAAAGGAAGCTGACCTCGCCGCCGAGCAGGCCGAATCCGCTGTCGATGTAGCGGGCGAAGACATTGAGGAACGTGTCGATGACGCTGGTGTCGTTCATGGCGCGGGGGTCTCGGTTGCGGGAGCTGCGGGTTCGCTGGCATCCGCTGCGGGCGCGGGAGCATCCTGACGGAAGAAGCGGCGGCGGTTCTCGGCCCAGGCCGCTTCGCAGCCCGAGTCCGGCATGGTGAGCGTCGCGCAGCGTTCGAGTTCGCGTGCGAGCCGGTCGTGGCGCGCCTCCCCGCGCACAGCGGCGGCCGGGGCTTGTGCGGGATCAGGCTTGTGAACGGCGGCGACGATCGCCACCGTCATCATCAAGCCTGCCAGCGCGGCGACGCCCGCGATCTTGGCGGTGCGCGAGGATGCGTGCAGCATCGGACGCTTGTCCTCAGTTGCCCATGAAGCGGCGGAACCGTTCGCGCCCCTCCGCCTCCTCGGCCGTATGCCGCGCGGATTCGAGCGCCTGCGCGCGACCTTGCGCCGCGACGGCGGCAGTCAGGTCGGCAAGCTGCTGCGATTGCAGTGCGAGAAGCTGATTGCCAGCCTGCGCGGCCTGAAGCGCGCCGGTCGCCGACTGGCTGGCCGAGACCAGGCCGGTCATCGTCGTGCGCGCGCCGTCGATATTCCCGACGACGCCGGCCTGCACCTTCAGCGAGTCCTCGAACGCGCCGACACTATCCTGCCAACGCGCATTCGCGTTGGCGACCATCTGCGCCTGCGTGCCGGTCAGCGCCGAGCCGGTGTAGCGGCTGGTGAACGCCTGCTGGATGTTCTGCACATCGTAGGCGATGCGCTGCGCCTGGCCGAGAAGCTGCTGGGTGCGCTGAACCTGCTGCTGCAACTGCTGGAGCTGGCTGAACGGCAGCGAGGCGAGATTCTTCGCTTCGTTGATGAGGCTCGTCGCCTGCTGCTGGATTTGCTGGATCTGGTTGTTGATTTGGCTAAGCGAGCGAGCCGCCGTCAGCACGTTCTGCGCATAATTGGTCGGGTCATAGACGATCCCGCCAAAACCGAATTGCGCATAGGCCGGCATCGGAGCGACCACCGGCGCGATGGCCGTGGCGGCGAGCATGCCGGCCAGGATGGCGCGGCGAAGATTCATTCTGGTCATAGCGGTAACTCCTGCTGAGGTTGATGCCGGGGATTGCGGGGAAGAAGTTCGACGGCCCAGGCGCAGCCGCGATGGCGCAGCCACTCGGCCGCGAAGGCGGACGCCCCATGGGTCTCGATCAATTCGGCGATGCGGAGCTGGTCGGTTTTCGAGGACGCGGCGGCGAAGGCCAGCGCGACCTCGCCCAGGCCCAGCTCGAACAGGCGGTTGCCGCGCCGCGACTGGCAATAATAGTCACGCTTCGGCGTCGCCCGACTAAGGATTTCGATCTGCCGGGCATTGAGGCCGAAGCGCTCATAGATAGCCGCGATCTGCGGTTCGGCGGCGCGCTCGTTGGGCAGGAAGATGCGCGTCGGACAGCTTTCGATAATGGTCGGCGCGATGCTGGACGTTTCGATGTCAGCGAGGCTCTGGGTGGCGAAGATGACGCTGGCGTTCTTCTTCCTGAGCGTCTTCAGCCATTCGCGGAGTTGCGCCGCGAAGTCGGGGCTGTCGAGGACCAGCCAGCCTTCGTCAATGATGATGAGCGTCGGTGAGCCGTCGAGCCGGCCTTCGATCCGGTGGAACAGGTAGGACAGGACGGCTGCGGCCGAGCCAGCACCGACCAGGCCCTCGGTCTCGAAAGCCTGAACCGCCGCTTGCCCAAGCCGTTCAGCTTCGGCGTCGAGCAAACGGCCCCACGGCCCGCCGATGCAGTAGGAGGCGAGCGCCTGCTTGAGCTGCTGGGATTGCAGCAGGACGGCAAGACCCGTGAGCGTGCGTTCGCCGATCGGCGCCGAGGCCAGCGATCCGAGCGCCGACCAGATATGCTCCTTGGCCTGCGGATCGACCGCGACGCCTTCGGAAGCGAAGATCGCGGCCAGCCATTCGGCCGCCCATGCCCGTTCGGCGGGATCGTCGATATGGGCGAGCGGCTGGAGCTGCACGCCGTCGCCGGCCTCGTCGGCGAGCATCCCGCCGAGATCCTGCCAGTCGCCGCCCATGCCGATCGCGGCAGCGCGGATGCTGCCGCCGAAATCGAAGGCGAATACTTGGCCGTTCTCGTAACGGCGGAACTGCATCGCCATCAGCGCGAGCAGCACCGACTTGCCCGCGCCGGTCGGCCCGACGATCAGCGTATGGCCAACATCGCCGACATGAAGGGAAAACCGGAACGGGGTCGAGCCTTCGGTCTTGCCGTAGAGCAAGGGGGGAGCACCGAAATGCTCGTCCCGTTCCGGCCCCGCCCATACTGCTGACAGGGGGATCAGGTGGGCGAGATTGAGCGTGGAAATCGGGGGTTGGCGGACATTGGCGTAGGTGTGACCGGGAAGACTCCCCAGCCACGCCTCGATCGCGTTCATGCCCTCGGGGATCACGGTGAAATCGCGGCCCTGGATGACCTTCTCGGCGAGCCGCAGCTTTTCGGCGGCAATGGCAGGATCGCGGTCCCACACCGTCACCGTCGCGGTGACGTAGGCCATGCCGGCATAGTCGGCACCTAGCTCCTGCAGGGCGGTGTCGGCATCGGCGGCCTTGTTCGAGGCATCACTGTCGAGCAGCGTCGATGCCTCGTTGGTCATCACCTCTTTCAATATGGCGGCGACCGACTTGCGCTTGGCGAACCATTGCCGCCTGATCTTGGTCAGCAGCCTTGTCGCATCGGTCTTGTCGAGCATGATCGCGCGGGTCGACCAGCGATACCCGAAGGCGAGCCGGTTCAGCTCGTCGAGCAGGCCGGGGAATGTGACGCTCGGGAATCCGACGATGGTAAGCGTGCGGAGGTGATGGTCGCCCAGGCGCGGTTCCAGCCCGCCGGTCAGCGGCTCATCGGCGAGAAGTGCGTCGAGGTGCATGGGCGTTTCGGGAACACGCACACGCTGGCGTCGGGTAGAAATGGTGCTGTGCAGGTAGGTCAGCGTCTCGGCGTCATCGAGCCAGCGGACCTCGGGCACGAAGCCTTCGATCAAGTTCAGAACGCGGTCGCTGCGATCGGTGAAGCCCTTGAGCAGCTCCCACGGATCGACGCCGCTGGTGGACTTCCCTTCATAGAGCCAGCCTTCAGCGCGTGCCGCTTCCTCGGCCGGCGGCATCCACAGCAACGTCAGAAAATAGCGGCTCTCGAAGTGTGCGCCCTCCTCGCGGAACTGTTCGCGCCGCTCCAGATCGACCAGCGAAGACACGGGATCGGGAAATTCCGCCTCCGGGTAATCGAGCGCGGGTGTGCGTTGGGCTTCGACGAAGATCGCCCAGCCCGACCCGAGCCGACGCAGCGCGCTGTTCAACCGTGCGGTCGTGGCGACCAGCTCGGCCGGCGTGGCGCTGTCGAAATCGGGGCCGCGGAAATGGGCCGTGCGCTGAAAGCTGCCGTCCTTGTTCAGAACAACGCCTGCACCGACCAGTGCGGCCCAGGGCAGGAAGTCGGCGAGATGGGCCGCATGCCCACGGTATTCGCGAAGGCTCATCATGGCTGCATCCAGGTCGGATAGCGAAGGTGGCGTCGGGCGACGTCCACGAACTGCGGATCGCGGCGCGCGGCCCAGACCGAGAGCGCGTGACCGATCGCCCAGATGACGAGACCCGCCACCCAGAGGCGCAGGCCGAGACCGATCGCGCCCGCCAGCGTGCCATTCACGATGGCGAGCGCCCGCGGTGCGCCGCCGAGCAATATCGGCTCGGTCAGCGCCCGGTGGACGGGAGCGGAGAAGCCCGCGATCGGCTCGCTCGCTTCCATCAGACCAGCGCTCCGCCGCCGAAGCTGAAGAACGACAGGAAGAAGCTCGACGCGGCGAATGCGATCGACAGGCCGAACACGATCTGGATCAGCCGGCGGAAACCGCCGCTGGTATCCCCGAACGCCAGCGTCAGGCCCGTCACGATGATGATGATGACCGCGATAATCTTGGCGACCGGTCCCTCGATCGATTGGAGGATCGATTGGAGCGGCGCTTCCCACGGCATCGACGACCCCGACGCATAAGCGGGAACGGCGACGGTCAGCGCGATCACGCCGGCGGAAGTGGTGAGCATGGCGCGGCGTGCGCCATGCCGAAGGGCACGGATCATTTGACGTCTCCTGGCTGGGGTTGGGAAAGCGAAGCGATGCGGTAGTCGCCGGTGGCGGGGTGCAGCCCCTCGACACGCGCCAGCTCGGCGAGACGGCGACCGTGCCCATCGCGGACCAGGACTGCGATCAGGTCGATGGTCTCGGCGAGCAGCGCGCGCGGGACCGTGACGACGGCCTCCTGAATGAGCTGTTCCATGCGCCGGAGCGCGCCTAGCGCGGTGCCGGCATGGATGGTTCCGATGCCGCCGGGGTGTCCGGTCCCCCAGGCCTTGAGCAGGTCGAGCGCTTCCGCGCCGCGCACCTCGCCGATCGGGATGCGATCAGGCCGCAGACGAAGCGAGGATCGGACGAGATCGGATAGCGAAACGACGCCATCCTTGGTCCGCATGGCAACGAGGTTTGGCGCGGCGCATTGCAGCTCGCGCGTATCTTCGATCAGAACGATACGGTCGGCGGTCTTCGCCACCTCGGCGAGCAGCGCGTTGACCAGGGTGGTCTTGCCGCTGCCGGTGCCGCCCGCGACCAGGATGTTGGCGCGGGCCGCGACACCATCGCGCAGCGCCGCCGCCTCGGCCGCCGACATGATCCCGGCGGCTACATAGTCGTCGAGCGTGAATACCGCGACTGCGGGCTTGCGGATCGCGAAAGCAGGCGCAGCGACCACGGGCGGCAGAAGACCCTCGAACCGCTCACCACCTTCGGGCAGCTCCGCAGAGACGCGCGGGGATCGGGCATGAACCTCGACGCCGATATGATGTGCAACCAGGCGGACGATGCGTTCGCCATCGGCGGCGGACAGCAGTTCTCCGGTGTCGCTGATCCCTTCGCCGAGGCGATCGACCCACAGCCGCCCATCGGGGTTCAACATGACCTCGATCACAGCCGGGTCGTCAAGCCAGGCTGCAATCGACGATCCGAGAGCCGTCCGCAGCATTCTCGCACCGCGTGACTTCGCCTCGGATCGGATCGGGTGGACGGTCAAGGAACTGGCCCCTCACTTGGGTCGGGCGAACCGCCGCCCGGCGTCAGCAGCGCATCAAGAGAGCCAGAAATTCAGCCGCTGCAACAGCTACTTGGCGGAGTAGTAGACGGGGCGGTAGATACGTAGCCGATGGCGATTTCACCCGGCGTCGAAATTGCGCGCGACACGTGCACACAGCGAGAATCGGGATCGGCGACGGAGCGAAAATGTACTAAAGCCGTGCTTCGTCGGAGTGCGGCGATTGAACGCGCACAACGACACCATTCGATCGATGCTTTGGGATTCGGTGATGGCTGACTGGATTTACGTCGACAACTCTAACGTATTCATCGAGGGCAAACGGGTCAGCGCTGTCCGGAAGGGACTGGCCCCAAACATCTGTGCCTTCGATTATCGTATCCTCGATAACGAATATCGCATGAGCTTCGGCAAGCTCTATCGATTCGTGGCTGGAGACAATCGAGCTGATGTCGCCCGCGCGATGCTCTTCGGCTCGCGCCCGCCGCAGAACGACGTGATTTGGCAGATTGCCGACGAGGCCGGCTTCGAAGTTCACGTCGAGGATCGAAACGTGGCGAACAAGGAAAAGAAAATAGATACGGGGATCGTCGCCGCGATGAGCCGCGATGCCTATCGCAATGCCAAGCCCGACGACGTCTTCACCTTGGTTTCAGGGGACAACGACTATGTCCCCGCCGTCCAAATGTTGCGCGATGATGGCTTCCAAGTGGATGTTGTCTTTTGGAACCATGCCGGTCGTGAACTGAGAGAGGCAGCGTCGAATTTTATTCCGCTGGACGATCACCTCGACAATCTGCGGGTCTAACGACGCTCGTCTTCATCGGATCCAGGCTTGGGCCATACATCTTCGGATATCTCGTCTAGCAAATTCTTGCCGCTGGCGTAGCGCCGCCCCAGCGTCTCGACGAACCCGTCGTAGCGCTTACGCCCCTTCACCTGCGCGGCCGCCTGGTCCTCGTCGGGCAACGGCGGCGTCACCGACAACCAGAACCGCACAAACAGCGCCAATGCCTCGGTCGTGAGGCCGGTGTTGCGCTCTAATCGCTGAACCTGCCGCGTCAGTCGGTCGAGCCGCCGGGCAAATGCCGCCTCCATCCGATCTGCGCCGTCCGGCGACAGATAGGATGTGACCGCCGCCTCCACGATCGCCGATCGCGAGATACGTCGCCGGATCGCCAGCTCGTCAATCTGCTTGGCGAGCGTGGGCGGAAAATAGACGTTGAGCCGAACGCGCACGACGGCTGCCTACAACTCGATGCCGTCGCCGGGGTCGAGCGACGCCTGCCGCGCGAGCCCCTGCATTCGCCGGCGCACGGCCGCCTGCCGGACCGCATCGTCCTGCTCGTCATCGACGATTGCGAACTCCTGCGCCGGCGGTGGTGGCGTCTCTGGCGCGATGGCGACATGCTCGGGCAGCTCGGGTTCACGGCGGAGCCCGCCATTGGCGGCGTCCTCCTGCGCCCGCATTATCCGCGCCACGTCGGCCGGATCAGCCGCGGCGGCGCGACCGGTCCAGTCATCGGGACGCGCCGCGCCTGCGATCGGCCTGGGCGCGTCCGTGATCCGCTCGGACAGGCGGCGGTCTTGAAAATAGCGCGCCTTCTTTGCACGGATCGGATGGACCCCCGCCACCATCACGATCTCGTCGTCAGGCGGAAGCTGCATCACCTCGCCAGGGGTGAGGAGCTGGCGCGCGGTCTCCGATCGCGACACCATCAGATGCCCCAGCCACGGCGACAGGCGATGCCCGGCATAGTTCTTCATCGCCCGCATCTCGGTCGCGGTGCCGAGCGCGTCCGACACACGCTTGGCGGTGCGCTCGTCGTTGGTGGCGAAGCTCACCCGGACATGGCAATTGTCGAGGATCGCGTTGTTCGGCCCGTATGCCTTCTCGATCTGGTTGAGCGACTGCGCGATCAGGAACGCTTTCAACCCGTAGCCCGCCATGAACGCCAGCGCGGACTCGAAGAAGTCGAGCCGGCCGAGAGCCGGGAACTCGTCGAGCATCAGCAGCACGCGCTGGCGGTTGCCCTTGGGCGTCAGTTCCTCGGTCAGTCGGCGCCCGATCTGGTTGAGGATGAGCCGGATGAGCGGCTTGGTCCGCGAGATGTCGCTGGGCGGCACGACCAGATAGAGTGTCGCCGGCCTCTCGCCTTCGACCAGATCCGATATGCGCCACTGGCACGCTCGCGTGACCTGCGCGACGACAGGATCGCGGTAGAGCCCAAGAAACGACATGGCGGTCGAGAGCACGCCTGATCGCTCGTTGTCGGATTTGTTCAGCAGTTCGCGCGCGGCCGAGGCGACGACAGGATGCACGCCGGCCTCGCCCAAGTGCGGCGTCGCCATCATCGCGGCCAGCGTCTGCTCGATCGTGCGTGACGGATCGGAGAGAAACGACGCCACGCCGGCCAGCGTCTTGTCGGCCTCGGCATAGAGGACGTGGAGGATCGCGCCGACCAGCAGCGAGTGCGAAGTTTTTTCCCAGTGGTTCCGACGCTCGAGACTGCCTTCTGGATCGACCAGCACGTCGGCGACATTCTGCACGTCGCGCACCTCCCACTGGCCGAGCCGGACCTCCAGCAAGGGGTTGTAGGCGGCTGATGCAGCGTTGGTCGGATCGAACAGCAACACACGACCATGCTGCGACCGGAAGCCGGCGGTGAGCTGCCAGTTCTCACCCTTGATGTCATGGACGATCGCCGATCCCGGCCAGGTCAGCAGCGACGGCACGACCAGACCGACGCCCTTGCCGCTCCGTGTCGGCGCGAAGCACAGCACATGCTCGGGACCGTCATGACGCAGGTAATCGCGCGCGAGCCTGCCGAGCACGACGCCGTTCGGCCCCAGCAGCCCTGCGCCGCGGACCTCCTTCTCGCTGGCCCAGCGCGCCGAGCCGTATGTCTCCGCGTTCTTCAGCTCGCGCGCGCGCCACACGGACATGCCGATGGCGACGGCGATCGACACGAACCCGCCCGACGCAGCGATGAACGCGCCGGTCTGGAATATGGCCGGCGCATAGGCATCGAACGAGAACCACCACCAGAAGAAGGCCGGTGGCGGATAGACCCGCCAGCCGAAAGCCATGAACCAGGGCGGCCCCAGCTCGGGCTGATAGGCGAGCGCGGCCGCCGTCCATTGCGTCGCGCCCCACACGGCGGCGAGCACGATCAGGAACACGGTGATGACCTGGCCCCACAATATCTTGGTCGCGGACATGCTTGTCTCCTTGCGCTGGCTAGAGGCCGAGGCCGCGCTTGCGGCCCATCATCAGGTCGAGCCCGCCGCCGTCACGGATCACGCCGGACACCTGACGGCCGAGCTGCTGTTCGAGGGCGCTTGCCCAGGGTACGAGGCGGAAGCCGAGGCCGTCGTCGATCATGGCGAAGCGGCCGGACGCGAGCGCGAGCCGCTGGCGAACGACGCCGGCGATCTTCTCACCCGCTTGCGTCGGCCGATAGGCAAGGCCGGTCTCGCCCGCGATCTTCGCGCCAACCGAGTCCAGCTCGCGCCGCCGCAGGGTGTCGATCAGGCCGCGCTCGAACACGGCCCGCTCGCCGAACCGGCGCGCCAGCCCTTCCTTAACGAGATGGTCGGTGCGCGCGTCCATCGCGCGGCGCACCTCGGCGCCGAACCCGCCGTCCGCGACGCCCGCGCCGCGCTCGATCAGGCGATGGTCGAGCCAGGTTGCGCCGGGCGCCTTGACCTGCGCCGACAGGTCGAGGTCCGATCGCGTTGCGAGGATCAGGCTCGGCTTCGGCTCGCCGGGTTTGCCGATCGCGCGCAGCTCGACGATGCCGCCGAGCTTGGGGCTGTGCTCCAGCGCCTCGATGCCGGGCAAGCGGACATGGTGCGCGCGGCCGTCCGTGCCGTCGATCACGGCATAGGCCGCGCCGGTCAGTTCATCGTGCAGCCCCTTGTCGATCAGCCGGCCGATGATCGGTTTCTCGGGCGTGGCGCCCACGACTGCATAGCTGTCGAGCGGTCGATCTTGACCGTGATCCTTGAGCGCCTGGCCGATTGTGCGGATGATATCGCCGCGCGCGGCCAGCTCGCGCAGCTTGGTTTGCGCGCCTTCGGCGACCGCCCATCGGCCCGGCTCGCCCTCGGCGGCGAGCCCCATCGTCTCAAGGTGCAGCAACCGGCCGACCATCAAGCGGCGGAGGCGCGGGTCGTCAGGGCCGATCCGATCCGGGCGCAGGTCAATGACGCCCAGCTCGTCGGCGGTGCGCTGGATTTCGGTGTCGAGCCGAGTCCAGCGCTCCGCCGCCACCTCGCGGTCGAGCGCTTGGCTGATTTCATGCTCGGGCTTCGGCCCCAGCTCGGCGAAGGCCAGCTCCTCGGCGCGCGAGCGCAGGCCGTGGCTGATATAGTCGCGGGCCATGACGAGATCGGCGCCCTGGTCGGTCTGCCCACGCACCAGCAGATGGACATGCGGGTTGTCGGTGTTCCAGTGATCGACCGCGACCCAATCGAGCCGCGTTCCCAGGTCCGCCTCCATCTGGCGCACAAGGTCGCGGGTATATTCGCGAAGGTCGGTCAGCTCGCTCGCATCCTCGGGCGAGACGATGATGCGGAAATGATGCCGATCATCCTTACACCGATCGGCAAACGCACGATCATCGGCGCGGTCAGACTCGGCGTCGAACATGCGCGTCGGTGAGCCGTCGCGGGTGACGCCTTCGCGCTTGAGGTAAGCGGTGTGCGCGGACAGCAGCGCCATGCGCCGGCCGCCGATACGGTGGCGCACCGGCAGCGCCTTCACCAGTACGCGCCGGCCAGAGCCGAACAGGCGGCTGCGCGCGAAGGCCGTGCGGCCCTTCCCGAAGCTCGATTGGCCGCGCCGGCTGGGTCCGCCCCAGCCGCCGCGCTGGCTGCCGCCGCTCATCGCGGCGATGCGCAGCACCTCGGCGACAAGCCCGCGCGCATTGCGGCCCTGCGCCTTGCTGCGCTTCGCCTTGCCCGGCCGAACGCGGAACTCGCGCTGGTCGCTCATGACCGGGCCGCTTTCCGCCGAAAACCGGCCGTGGTGCCGTTCGGCGCGTTGAAATACCTGGCTTTTTCCTTCCGAGCGGCACGCTCGCCGACCAACGCCCCCACGTTAGCCATATGAAAAGCCTCGGCTTTTCGGCGAAACGGGGTGCGGCTTGTATCTTGCCCTCGTCTGTCCCTGCCGTTTTCCTCCTCCCCAGCGCCCTTACTGCTTCGGACAGATGAAGGGAGCGACAGGCCGATCATTTCGGTCGGCCCGCGCGGGCGCGGGACACGAACAGCGTGTCGCGCGGCTCATTGGCCGGCGGATCACCAGCGCGAACGTTGCCGGTTGTCGGCCGGTCGGTCGATAGCTTGGACGCGGCTTCGTCGCCGTCCGATTGCCCGCCCACGGCGTCCGAAGCGGCGCTGGCGGTGCGGACGAACAGCGCCGCACGACGCCATGCAAACGGATCAGGCGTAGCGGTCGCCGTCACCGCTACTGCGCCCGCTGCGCCGGTGATCGGTGCGAGCTGGGCGAGATAGCCGACCGTCTCGGGCGGCAGCGGACGGCCGCGCGACACGAAGTCGTCGTAGCGCCCTGGTCCCGCATTATAGGCCGCCAGCATCGCGCTGGCGTTGCCGTAGCGGTCGTGCATCTCGCGCAGATAGGCCGCGCCCGCCATGATGTTGTCGCGCACGTCGAACGGATCGGAGCCGAGGCCGTGGCGGGTGCGCAGCCTTGCCCAGGTCGCGGGCATGATCTGCATCAAGCCCATCGCCCCGGCGCGCGAGACGGCGCGGGCATTGCCGCCGCTCTCGACGCGCATCACCGCCCATATCCACGCCTCGGGAATGCCGAACCGCCGCGCGGCTTCGGCGACATGACCAGCGTAAGGATGGACGGCTGCCGATCGCGCGGCCGGCACATCTTGCGCCATCGCCGGGGCAGACACAGCGCCGCCGGACAGCAGGACGACAGCAACCACCACCGCCGATCCGACTCCGCTCCGCCGCCAGCCTGCCAGCGTGCTCGCTACGGTAAAGGGTGCGCGCGAAGCGCCGGCCTCCGGCCGCCCTTGACCTTCGCTGCGCGCCCCGGCCGGCCTGCGACCGAGCGGGACGAAGGGATGAGACGGCTTTCCCGCGAACAAAGGGATGATGATCGGCCGCACGGGATCAATCCTGCTCGCGCGACTTCGGCTGGCGGTTCCAGCGCAGCGACCAGGCCGACTTGTCGCCGGTGCTCTGGAACAGGGCGGCGCGGATCGGCTGCACGAACGCGGGATCGTCGATGCGCAGCGAGACGTAATCCCCGGCGCGTTCGCCGGTCTCGTTCCAGCCGGCGCCGATCTCCGGGCCTTCGCCGCTGTCGCCGCGGTGGACGCGCCAGTCTGGCGCCTTATCGGCGTCGCTCTGCTCGGCCGGAACGATCGAGATACGGATGTCGAGCGTCGCCGTCTCGATGATGCCTTCGTAGCCGTTGGCGGTGCGGAAGAAGCTGCCGATCTGCATGGGAATCTCCTTTGGGTTGGCAGGCGGAAAAGCGGGTCAGCGCCACATGAGCGGCGCGTCGGGCGTGTCGCGGGTGAGGATGGGGATGGCGCGGCCGAGCACGGACGAGGCCGGCAGCGGCCCGAAATAGCGGCCGTCCATGCTGTCGGCGTGGTCGGGGTTGAGCATCAGCAGCTCGCCGGCGCGCAGCGTTCGGCAGCCCTGCCAGACCGGCAGCGGACGGCCCCGGCCGTCGCGCTGCCGGGCGACGACGACGGGCCGCCCATCGACGCTTACCACCGCGTCGATGCGGCACACGATCTGCCCCGGCCGCGCCGCGACATGCTTCAACAGCGGCACGCGCTCGCCGAGATAGCCGCGCTCCGCCAGCCAGCGCGCCAGCGCCGGTGGCGGCGTCACGGCGACGAGTGCGCCGAGTGCGCCGAGCGGCGGATCGTGCAACGGCTCGATGCGGTAGAGCCCGATCGGCGCGCTGGCGCTGGCGTTCCAGACGACGCGCGGCAGCGGGTCGAGCACTGCAATCGCGGCGAAAGATGCGCCGAACAGCGTTGCGGCGGCGACCGTCGCAATGGCCCATCCACGGCGGGTCATCGCTCAATCTCCCGGCGTTTGAGCCACGCGCGATGGCGCTCCATCGTATAGGGCCGCGGCGGTTGTCCGGCGGCGATACGGTTGTGGACGTGCCGCCAATGATCCGGCGCGGCGTCGCACGGATCGACGCCGGCCGCCTCGGTCGCGTCGATCGCGGCGAGCACTTGGCTGACCTTAGGCCAGCCCTCGATCTTGAGCAGGATATCGCCGCCCGGCCGCACGAACGGGAGCGTCGTGAACGGCTCGCCGGCGCCGACCGCGCGCACGATGTCGATGCGCGAGCTGACCGTGCCATAGTCGTTCGCCGCCCAGCGGACGAAGGCGAAGATCGCGCCGGGACGGAAACGAACGATGCGACGGCGGCGATCGACGATCTCGTCCACCGCGACCCGGCCGAACCTGATCCAGTGCTCGACCCGCTTCTCGATCCAGGTCAATTCCACCCGCGTCATGCCGTCGTCAGACGGCTGGCGGTGGCGGATGGGTGACGGCGGCACGGTCATCGCCGGCTCCGGGCGATGGCTGAATCTGCGCGGGGCATGAGGTCGTCTTGGCCGGGATCGGAGGTCGAGTGCTTGATGCCGATGTCGGCCCAAGCGCGCAGGTCATCGACCGAATAGACGACGCGGCCGCCGATCCGGCGGTAGGCCGGGCCGGTTCCGAAATAGCGATGCTTCTCCAGCGTGCGGCCGGAGAGGCCGAGGAAGCGAGCGGCTTCCGGCGTGCGCAGGAAGCGGGGCGGCAGGTTGGTGGGCGTATCAGACAAGTGACGGCTCCTGCGGGCGGTGGCGGCAGGAGGCGAAACTGGCAGAATGGATGCGGCCGGGTGGGGTATGAAGATGTGCGGCTGCACGGATGCGACCACCCTCTAGAGGGTATCGCCGAAGAAGGCGGATCAGCGGATGCGAAGCAGTTTGCGGTAGTCGCCGTTCATCATCGCGATACCATCGCGGACCAGCCGGACCACGAACGAACGTGACGCGGACATCTTCCAGTCGCTCGCGGACAGCTTGGTCGCATCTTCGCGCCCCAGCTCGGCCGCGATCTGGCGATAGGTCGCGCCGCCGTGGCGCAGGTCGAGCGCACGGAGAATCAGGTCAAGGCGCGCCAGCCGGTAGGCGGTGAGCGGCCAGCCGCGCGGCAGCGGACCCGCCGCGCGGCCGAGCAAGCGGCGGTGGAAACGCAACAAGCTGGCGATGCGCGTCAGGAAATCCTTGTCGAGGGGAATGACGGCAGCGAGCGAACGTCCGGGCATCGGGTCGCGCAGCCACAGCCGATGCTCGCCGGCCGCGTCGCCGACGATAATATGGCGTCCGTCGATCCCGGCCAGGTCGGCGAGCAACGCGCCGAGCGCGCGCGGATCGACCGGGGCGGCGGTCTCGAACCCATCCGGCGCGGTGTCGAGAATGACCGTGACGGCGGTCAGTTCCGGGCGCCAGACGACTGGGTCTGAGAGGTCATCCGGCGCCGTAGCGAAAAGACAACCCCCAGCGCCGCGCGAACGCCGCCTCTGCGGCGTTCTTCGCGACGGCACCGTCCGCGATGCGTTGCTGCATCTGCGCATGTTCGGCGCGGTACGTGCGGTTTCTCCGCAGGAACTCGGCGGCTATTTCGGCGCGTCCGCTCGCGTCGGATAATCCGCCGGCGGGCCGCTGGCGCCGTCCCGGTGGCGTCGGCATTGCATCCTCCCAGGTGCGCTTGGCGCATATTTCGGGAGCGACAACTTTGCCGCGTCAGAGGTCATGCAATAGCGCGAAGGTTGCACTCAACAATGTCGATGGCGGCGCACCTTCAGAAGCAAAATACACCGAAATGGATTGAATCTTAACGCTTTAGCGGTCGCTCACAACCGAGCAAATAGGCGTAACCAATCTCGGTCATCCATCGCGCACGCGCAAGATGGCTGTCGTGCATCGTCTTCGCCCGGTGCGGTTCTGCGGTGGCGTCGATGCCGAGAATACAGGCGGCAGCCTCGCGCCAATCACCTCCCTCGTCATTGGCATCGAGCAGGCGCAGATAATCCACCAAATGGCTTTCGTCATAAGTGGTGAGCTGCGATACGTCCGGCGCGCGATCCGCGAAACGGCTGATGCTCATGGCGCCCCCGTCATGTTCCCCATTAACCAACCTAGACCAAATACATGCGCTGGCTACGCGCAAATCTCGCATCGTTCGTTGCATCTGGCGCAGCGAAGGGCGGCGCTGAACCTGCGATACACCTTATATGGGATAAACCGGATATTGTGTATCGTCCAGCTTGGCGCGCATGGATATGCGCCGCCTAGTGGGACTGAATTTCGCCCGACTCAGGAAGGAGAAGGGCTTTACCCAAGAGCGTTTCGCCGAGACGTCGGGATTTACGCAGCAATATGTCAGCGATCTGGAACGAGGCCGCCGTAATCCTACAGTCGTGACGCTGTTTCACCTGGCCTCCCCACTTGGTATCACGCCGGCTGAACTTGTCGCCGAAATCGACCAGACCGCCGGCGATTAACCTTTTTCCTCTCAAATCGCGAGCCGGGCATAGCCCGGCGAGCGCGCTAGTAGCGGCGCCCGCGCGACCTTCGGGAGCGCGGGCGCCGCGATTTCGCTGGTCCAGAAAAGCGCCGTAGGACCGAAGCCCGGCCCTACGGCAGTGCGGCTTACGCCGCCTTCAAGCGCTGCATTCCCTCTGCCAGCGTCCACAGCGCGCGGTTGAGAGTGACATTCTGGTCGATCCCGTTGATCGCGCGAGTCTGGCTGCGGCGGATGCGGCCTTCGGCGTTGCGCTTGCGGCCATGCAATCCGCCACGAATGACGTTCTCCTGAATGACGTTGAACGTGGTCCACAGGCTGCGGTCCACATCCTCACGGCGGCGCGGTTCGATGATCTGCTCGGGCCGAACCGGGCTTTCGTCGTCGCCATAGCGCGCAACAAGGCTAACCTCGCCAAGCAAGCGCTGCTCATCCGGCGAAAGCTGGATCGCCTTCATCGACTCGCTGGCGTCGATCAGTCGGGGGAAGTCCTCGGCGACGGTATAAACGCCCTCGATAATGTCGTGCTCGATATTGCCCTTATGCGGCACGCGCACTTCCTCGAACCGCTCGCCCGCAATCATGCTGTTGGTGCAGACGAAGCGCAGCATCCCGGCGAACATCTGATAGGCGCTGGTCCCGTCATGGCTGTTCACAATGATGACTTCGGCGGCCTCGGGCTTGCCGATGCCGTCATCCCGACGCAGGCGCAGCATGTGCTTTGCGTGGCCGTGGCGGCTGCCGTCACGCGGCACCGACTGCACCGCGAAGAACGGAAACCATCCTTCTCGGCGCAGCCCCTCCACTATGTCGATGGTGGGGACATAGACGTAGCGATCCGAACGGCTGTCGTGTGCCTCGCGGGCGAAGATGGACGGAACGTGGCGATACAGCGCCTCGTTGTCGAGCGGCTCCCGGCCGCTGATCTGATGGGCGTTGCGGCCGAACCGGGTGGCGAGTTGATAGTGCATTTGGGCCTCCTTGGGCTTGGGTTTCCGCGCAGCGAAGCGCCGCGCTGAAACCCTGCCCGTCGGCGAGACCGGGGGTGCAACCGGAGTGGGCAGCTTCGCGGGGAACCGGCTGCACGTAACGCGAAGCGTGGAGGAAGCTGGGCGGAAGCCGCTCCGAAGGGCGCTGGGGGCAGCGCCCCAAGCACCGCGCCGTGAGAGCGGCGCCGACGAAAGCCTGCCGGCCCAATGGGCCGATCCGGACTGGCTGAAAGCGCTAGCGCGCCTCGACTGTGACGTGGGCCAGTTCGTGGACAGAACGCAGCCGGCCCCGCACATCCTCCGGGCTGGCGCTGCCGGTGAAGCTGACGATCGCGGCGTGGGCGCTCGGCCCAACGCGCCAGAGATGGAGGTCGGTGATCCGGGCATCCCCTTGGGCCTCGACTTCCTCGCGGACCTCGGTTTCCAAATGAGGATCGGAACTGTCGAGAAGGACGGCGGCGGTGTCGCGGAGGAGATTCCACGACCAAATGGCGATGACAATGCCGCCGACGACGCCCATGACGGGATCAAGCCAAACCCAACCGAGATAGGCCCCTGCCAGCAGGGCCGCGATGGCCAGCACCGAAGTCAGCGCATCGGCCAGAACATGCACGAAGGCCGAGCGCAGATTGTTGTCGTGATGGCGTGCCTGATTCTCGTGGCTATGACCGTCGTGATGATGCTCGTGATCGTGCGCGTGACCGGCGTGATGCCCATGATGGTCATGCCCGCCCGACAGCAGGAAGGCGCTGACCAAGTTGACCGCGAGGCCGACCACGGCAACCAGTGTCGCTTCGCCGAAGGCGACAGGGCGCGGGTCCAATAGTCGGCCAACCGATTCCACACCGATCCCGAGCGCGATGAGCGCCAGGACCAATGCGGAAGCGAAACCGGTAAGGTCGCCCACCTTGCCGGTGCCGAAGCTGAAGCGGCGGCTGTGGGCGTGGCGACGTGCGAAGGCGTATGCCGCCGCCGCAACCGTCAGCGCGCCCGCGTGCGTCGCCATGTGGAAGCCGTCCGCGAGCAGCGCCATCGAGTTGAAGACGGTGCCGGCGACGATCTCGCCGACCATCATGACGAAAGTCAGCGCCACCACCCACAGCGTGCGGCGGGCATTTTTGTCGTGGCTGGCGCCCAGAAACACATGGTCGTGGCTCAGAGCGTCGATCTCGTCGTGCAGGCTCAATTGTAGGTCCTCATTTGGCGTAGCGGCGCACTGCGGCGATCAGTTCCTCCGCGCCCGCCGAGCGCGCATCGTCGCTGAGGTCTGGCCGGGCGACATGCTCGCGCACATGGTCTTCGATCAGCTCATCCATGAGCCCGCCCACCGCCCCGCGCACGCCGGCGACTTGATGGAGAATCGTCGCGCAGCCGGCCTCGCTCGCGATGGCTTTCTCGATCGCGGCCACCTGGCCGGCGATCCGCCGTACACGGGCGAGGAGCTGGTCCTTATTGGAGATAGTGTGTGCCATAGGATACCCCCCTATCCCATATGGCGTCGGGAGGGAAGTGCTGAGTCGGAGGACCGAATGTCATTGCGACTTGGTGGGAAGACGCCCCGCTCGGTTGAGCGGGGCGTCATCGCCGATCAGCGGGACCAGATGAGTGCGTGTTCCCCGGTGGTCTCGGTCTCAGACAGCGTTGCGTAGATCGGAGCTGGGAAACTCGGATCGTCCAGCTTGACCGAGATGTAGTCCCGGCCTTCGCGGCTGGTCTTCTTCCAGGCGGCGCCGATGTCCATGTTGGCGGCGCTGATCCGGAAGTCAGGGGACTTTTCGCCTTCCTTGTCGACCGGCCGAAGAGTGGCCTTGGTGTTGAGGGTGAGCGTCTTGATGACGCCGTTGAACTCGCCCTTGGTGTTGGCGGTGAAGGTGCCGATCGTAGCCATGTCGTGATCTCCTGTCTGCTCGGACCGCGCCCATCGCGGCCTCGATGGCTCGGCGTCGGCCGGGGCACGATCGACCCCGCACCGCTTGCGGCCGGAACGCAGAGGAGGTTGGACGGCGGGCGGCTTTTTTGTTTCGCGATGCAAAGCCGAAGGTGGCGGAAAAAAGCCGAACGACGCCTTTGCGGGATGGCGATCGGCTCCGGTCAGACAAGCCATGGGGAGGCCGCCGGGTGTTCGGCCCGGAAGGTAGGGAGTTTCTTATGACCGGCGATTATGTCGGCACCTCTGTCAACAGCCTTGCGCGATGTTCATCCTACGTTCCAAGGTGATTGCCGATCCGACCAAGGAGACCGCGGAGGTTCGCAAGGGGGAGAAGGAAAAGGTGGCGCAACTGTTTTCGCAGGATCAGCTTGAAGCCATCGCCGGCGCACTCGGCGACACGGACACGGGGCTCAAGGGGACGGAGATCGCGATGCTGTTCGCGACCTGTCAGATGACCGATCCCGGCGAGATTACCAAGCGGCACCGCATCTACAACGCTTTCGCCGCCAGCCAGAACGCACGGCAGGACCGCACGCGCATCCTCGGCTTTATCCGCCATGCGATGAGACCAGCCCGCTATAGCCGCGAGCCGCATCGCTACGAGTCGATGCGTGCCAGTCTCAACCAGGCGCTGGCTTTCGCCGGCCTCGTAGTGAGCGAGGCGGGAAAGATCGAAACCGTCGAACAGGCGACGACGCTGCCGGAAGCACAGCGCCGCGCGAAAGAACTGCGCACCGATCTGGAGACGCGAGGCGTCCATCCCGATGTGCTGCGCTTCTGCCGCGCGGAACTGCTGGCCGACAACTATTTCCATGCGGTCCAGGAAGCGGTGAAAAGCGTCGCCGACAAGATGCGCGTCATGACGGGTCTGACCGATGATGGGGGAACGCTGGTGGACCGCGTGTTGGGCGGCGATCCGCCGATGCTGGCGATCAATCCGCGCGGCACGGTGAGCGAGCGTAGCGAACAAAGCGGCTTCGCCAATCTCGTCAAAGGCGTCTTCGGCATGTTCCGCAATACGACCGCCCACGAAGCGCGCATCCACTGGCCGATGACCAAGACCGACGCCGAGGATCTCCTGACCCTGGTATCCCTCATCCATCGCCGGCTCGACGCCAGCCACATGCCGCCGCGTCCCTGATCTCGCTCAACGGAAGCGGCCGCGCCCGGTCAGGGCGCGGCCGCGATTTTGCGGGCGACGAAAGAAGGCCGGGACCGCTCGCGCGACCCCGGCCCCATGCCGCTATTCGGCGGCGACGGCAAAGGACGCTTCGCCGTCCTCCGCTTCGGTGTCGGGAGCCTCCGCTTCGGACGGCTGCTTCACGCTCCCCAAGTCTTCGGCCTCGACGGGCGCGGGCTGCTCCGTTTCGGCCTTTGGCGTCCGCAGCACGGGGGGAAGCCAGCCGCTACCGGCCAGAAGTTGCTCGGCGGTCTGCGCCATGTCCGGCTTCTTCATGTCCGCGATACGGCGCGCGGCGTCCTCCGACACCCCTTCGGACACGGCTTCCACGATATGAGCCTTGGTGACGCGGCCAAGGTAGCTGTCCACGGTGGGCGTCCAGTCCTTCGCCACGTCCAGCGCCACCGCACTCGCCAGTCGGTCGGCAGTTTGCAGCGACCGGGGCTTGCGATCCCACGGCAGCCGCAGCGCGTTGACGGTGCGGGCCGCGCAATGCGCCAGCAACGCCGTCCGCCGCTCGTCTGTCAGCCCGACGATGAAGCCCCACAGGTCCGCCACGTCACGCGGCATCCGCTCGGCCCAAGCCTCGTGCTGCTCGCTCGCGCGCGCCGCCAAGGGTGTGTCCTCGATCCCGTCCGCATGGCTTCCCAAGGGGGTCACGGTCGGACGAACCTCAAGGCATCCGGCCTCCGCATAGCTGTAGAACAGTTGCACGGTGAGCGTATGGGTGAGCGCGATCAACGCCGTATCGGGCTGGTCGGCCAGCGCAACGCGCAACGCAAGGGTGCGATAAGCGGACAGGTCGCGGGTGAGGCTGTCGGAAATGGGCTTACCGGGTTCCTCGTCCTCCTCGATCTCCTGCGCGTCCTCGTCGCCGTCCTCTGGCTGCTCGTCCTCGCCGGTCTGCGGCTCGGTCGGTTCGCCATCGGCTTCCGGCTCCGGCTGCGGGTCCGCCAGCGCCTCGTCCTCGGCCCGGACGAACCCGCGCTCGATTTTCACCGTGCCGTCGTGATTGAGGATCACGAACGCGCCGCCGTTGGCGATCACGCTGGGCGCGAACGCCGAACGCTTGGCGGAAATGCCGTCGATCTCGTCGGACACCGCCTCCAGCCCCGCCGCCACGTCCTCGGGCATTTCGTCGTAGGACTCGTAGCCTTCGGCGAGCGCGTCATGCTCGGCGGACAGCGCCTCCAGCCGCGCCTCGTCCTCGTCGGTCAGCGTGACCGGCTCCGGGTAGAAGCGCCGCAGCCCGTGGCTGTGCGGAAAGTCGATATGCGCCTCGGTCCATTTCCAGCCCTCGGCCTCGACCTCGCCCGCAACCTCGCGCAGCCGCTCGGCGGCGAGCATGTCGAGCAAGCCCGCATCCTCGAAGAATCCGCCCCGGTCCTCGCTGAACAGGTCGCGGATGATGTTCCCGCCCGCCTCGACATAGGCGTCGGCCCCGACGAACACCGCGCGCCGGTCGGTCGCCGGAACATTGCTCGCGGTCATGTCACGCCGGATGATCCACGGCTCGCGGTTGTGATGCAGACCCTCGAACACCTGCTCCTGCCGGGCATGGTCCTCGTTGATCGCAAAGGCCATGAGCTGATCCAAGGTCAACCCGTCCTCCCGATAGACCTGCAATAGCTTGGGGCTGACCGCGCCAAGGCGCAGCCGCTGCTTCACCACGCCAGCCGACACGCCGAATCGCGCCCCGATCTCCTGCGCGCCCCAACCCTTGTCGTTGGAAAGCTCAGCGAACCGCTCGAACTGGTCAGCGGGGTGCATCGGCGTCCGGGTCACGTTCTCGTCCAGACTGATCTCGGACGGGTCGTTTTGCGTATCCAGCCAGCAGCGCACCGGCTCGGATTTCTTGATCTGCTTGCGCTTGGCGCGCAGCAGCATCGCCAGCCTGCGGCCCTCGCCAGCGGTGACGAGGAAATAGCCGGTCGGCGTCCCGTCCTCCTTGGTTTCTGGCTCCACGACAAGGTTCTGGATCAGCCCCTTGTGCTGGATCGAAGCGGCCAGCGCCTCGATAGCGGCTTCCCCATGCGGCACCTTGCGGGCATTGCGCGGGGACTTCTTGAGCTTGGCGAGCGGCACGAAAATCTCGACGCCCGACACAGGCTCGGCGGCTACGGTTTCGGTAACAGCGTTCATCACACTTCTCCTGAAAACCGCACTCACCCCGGAATGGGGTGGGCGGCGAAGAAGCGGACCGGCAGGCCCGCCGGCGGAGCCGGGCAGCACCCGCAGGGCCGGAACGAAGAGGAGGTAAGCGCGGCTTGCCGCGCGTTGCGGCCCGGCGCGGCGGGCCTAAAGGGAAGCGTCGCCCACCCCACCGACGGGGAGAGAAACAAACCATGCGATCGGGCCGGCGCAGCCCTGGCCCGATCTCCACAGCATTGGAACAGCTGAAATCCGCCTCAGCGGATTTATCAATCGGCGCGGATGCGCCTGCGGGGCGTTGCGGGGCAGGCTGTGCAAAAACTCATTCGTCTAATCCGCCGCCGCCAGCACCGCGACGCGCGTCTCACCCCGCTGGCGTCAGTCGCTCGGCACCGAAGGCATTTACTGCATGGAGGATGTTGAAGGCGACAATCGAGAGAGCCGCTTCGGCCTTTACCGCTCTGAGACCTCGCGTGAGGAACCTTCCGCCGCCGGACATCCGTTTAATCGTGCCGAAGGGGTGCTCTACAGTACATCGGCGGGTCACCATCAAGCTCGGATCCGCGTAGATTCTGGCCTCCATACGATCCAGCGCCGCCTGATCGAACAACCGATGGATGGTCCGTTGGGCGCCGGACGTGCATCGGCTCTTCAGCCGACAGTCTTTGCATGCGGGCGTTCTATATCGGATCGCACGGTTGCGGGTATGTTTGCCGGATGGTCTCAACGTCTTGCCGGCGGGGCACCGGATTGTGTCGGTCTCCTCATCATACACGAACTGCGCTGGCCGGAAAAAGTCGGTGCTCATGGCGCCGCGTTTGATCGGCGCCGCGACCTCAATATGGTCGCGCTCGCATTGCGCGACCGCCTGGGCGTTGGAGTAACCGCCGTCGGCCAGGACTTTGAGCTCGTCAACCTCAAGCACCTCCATCGTCGCCATCGACATTGGATGCAGGAGCTGGCTGTCGTTTGCCTCGTTGGTCACGTCGTGATGTATGATCAGGCCGCTATCTACATCGACCACGCTTTGCATGTTGTAGCAGGGTGTCTTGGGAGAACGTCCATAGCCCATCGGCCGCGCGTCGGACTCGCCAAAGACCAAAGCCGTCTCGTCGCGATCCTTCAGGATGTCCTGCCGGCGCACGAGCCTGTCCTTGCGGCGCCCGAGGGTCTCCATCGCAGTGGTGAACGCCTCCCGATGTTTGGGCTGATCGTCGAACCCCTGGGCCACTGCCTCATCTATGATGTCGAGCCGTTCAAGGTAGTAGGCGATCTCCTTTTCGGTGTGCGCAACGTCACGGGCCAGCCGGTCGGCGCCAGCGATGTTCTTTGGGCTCGCGACCGCGCGCATCTTCGTCCCGTCCAGCGCGACCAATCGACCGCTGATCAAGCCGGTTTCGCGGCAGAACTGGATGAATGCAGCGCTGGCGCCGACAATGGCTTCCGGATTGTCATGACGAAAGGAGGCGATCGTTCGGTAATCCGGGGCGAGCCGGCGCATTAGCCAAAGCGCTTCGAGGTCGCGGACACACGCTCGTTCCAATTGGCGTGAGGACCGTACCTGGTTGAGGTAGCCCCAGATGTACAGCCGGAGCATATCGCCTGGATGGTATCCAGGGCGGCCGGTGACCGCAGCGATAGCGCGACCGAAGCCAAGCTCAGCCAAGTTCAAGCTGGTAACAAAAGCATCGACGACTCGGACCAATGCGTCCGGGGAAACATAGTCATCAACACAAGGAGGAAGCAGGTTGACCTGATCTCGCGCGAGTCCCTCAATAAAACTCATGCACACCCCGGCGCGGAAGATGGGAAGATAATTGGATTCTACACTGACAGGTTCATTAGTAAAAGCTTGTTCTTGGCTTTGAACATCTGCGCTAGGTGGCGTAATAACTCATTACAGATGTTGCGGGCTTCCGAGAAGGATGAGGTCAGAATCGCCGGGTTCTCCGTTACGTCGAAGCAGTGGCCGCTTGCGCGTCGAGCTGCCACCCGTAGCTTTTGGAATCCGGTACGAGATCGGCGATGGTGAACTGATCGAGGTGTCGCGCGAAAGCTTCCAGCGCGCCTGCCAAGGCATGGCGCAAGCCGCATGCGGGCGTCACGACGCAGCTGTTGGTCGCCGCGTCGAAGCATTCGACGAATGTCCCGGTGTCTTCCATGATGCGCATGATCGAACCGACGTTCAGGGCATTGGCGGGCCGCGCCAGCTTGAGGCCCCCGCTCCGGCCCCGCACACCCTCGACAAATCCCTCCGCGGCCAGTCGCTGCGCCACTTTCATCAGATGGTTCTTCGAGATGCCATAAGCGTGTGCGATCTCGGCGATCGAATGATGGCCGTCCTTCACGGCCAGGAACATCAATGTGCGAAGGGCATAGTCGGTCTGGACGGACAATCTCATAAAAGATGCATATCATATATTGGTTTTATCCGCCAAGGCGCGTAAACCATGCACACATCTTAATCGAGTCGAGGCAGGCAATGACGTCGAACCATGCCGAGCAAGCGCGGGCACGCAAGATGGCGGATGCGCTCGCCTGCGGGATCGATGATGCGTTTATTTCGCAGCTTGTGGAGAGTTTCTACGACACCGTCCGCCAGGACGACACGCTCGGCCCGATCTTTGCGGAGCGCATCGGCGACTGGCCGCATCATCTGACGCGGATGAAGGATTTCTGGGCCTCGATCATGCTCGAATCCGGTCGGTTCAGCGGCAATCCGATGCGCAAGCATATCGCGATCGGCGAGCTTGATGAGGCGCATTTCGCGCGCTGGCAGTCGCTCTGGGACCAGACGCTTGCTCGGATCGCGCCGAACGCTGCGGTCGCGGATCGGTTTCGCGAAGCGGCACTGCGCATTGGCGAGAGCTTGCTGACCGGCATCAAGATCGACCGCGGCGGCCTGGCCGCCATTTCCGCGAGGGCCGCGTCGTGACACCGGTCCCCTACGGCGCATCGCCGATCTTCGATGAGCAAAGCCTACCCGACGCGCTGCGCAACGATCATCGCACCAAAGCAGGCACCTGGGGCCTCCTGCGGATGCTGGAGGGCGAAGTGCGGCTCGTTTTCGTCGATCCGCCGAGCGAGCAGCTCGTGACGCCCGACAGGCCCGCGATCATCCCGCCGCAAGCAACCCATCATGTCGTTCCGCTCGGCCCCATGACGATGCAGGTCGAGTTCTACCGGGAACGCCCAGAGCTTGTCGAAGACGCGGACCGTGGATGACTTCGCCCTTGCTCGCACGGTGCATGTCGTCGCGGTCCTGTTCTGGATAGGCGGCGTCGGTTTCGTCACCTGGGTGCTGATGCCGACGCTTAAGGCAACGGAACTGCCGCAGGATCGCTTGCGCCGTTTTCAGCAGATGGAGGCGCGCTTTGCCTGGCAGGCACGCCTGTGGGTTCTGCTTGCCGGCGCAAGTGGCCTGTGGCTGGTGGCGCGCGCCGATCTGTGGAGCCGCTTCCTCGACGGCCGGTTCTGGTGGATGCACCTGATGGTCGCACTCTGGACCGTGTTTGCGCTGATGTTGCTCGTCATCGAGCCGCTGCATCTCCATCGCCGCCTCGCCAATACACAGTCACCAGAGGCGGATTTCGCTCGAATGATCCGGCTGCATCAGTTATTACTTGCCGTCAGCATCATAACAATTTTGGGCGCGGTAGGCGGTAGTCACGGACTATTCTGAACGGAGGGGGTTTGGGGCATGAAGAGCTATCAAACGACATTCAGCATCAAAAGGCTGTGGATCATCCTGTCGGTCGGCATGGTGGTCATGTTCGGAATCCTACTGTTGCTGGGCCAGCAGATCTACCAGCAGGCGCCGCCCATTCCCGAAGCGGTGAAATCCCAAAGCGGCGAGACATTGTTCACGCGCGCGGACATCGAGACCGGCCAGAATATCTGGCAGTCGATCGGCGGCATGGAACAGGGCTCGATCTGGGGCCATGGCAGCTATCTGGCGCCCGACTGGAGCGCCGACTGGCTGCACCGCGAGGCGGAGGCATTGCTCGCCCTGTCGGCCTCGCAACCTCTCCCAGGCGTGTCCGCGACGCAGGCGGAGGCTATGCGAAGGGCCGGGCTGCAGGAGGAGATGCGTAGGAACACCTACGACCCTGCATCCGGCGTCATCACGGTCAGCGACACCCGCGCGCGCGCGATCCGGCAGGTACAGCAGCATTTCGTAAGCCTGTACGATGGCGGCGATCCTGCCTCGCTAAAGCTCCGCCGCGACTATGCCTTCCCGGTCTATGGCGAGCTGTCGGCCGCGGAAGCCCGGCAGCTTACCGCCTTCTATTTCTGGACGGCCTGGGGGGCGACCACCGATCGTCCGGGCCAGAACATCACTTATACCAGCAACTGGCCGCACGAACCCCTGGTGGGCAATAGCCCAACCACCGGTACATTGTTGTGGAGCCTTGCGTCGGTCATCCTGCTGCTTGCGGCGGCAGGCGCACTCATCGCCTATTACGCCAAGCAGTTCGACGTCTGGCGCGGCGACATCCTGCCCGAGGGCGGCATGGCGACCTCTGATCTTCTGGGACAGGCCGTCATCACACCGTCGATGCGGGCTACCGCGAAATATTTCTGGGTCGTCTGCGCGTTGTTCGTGGGGCAGGTGCTGCTGGGCATTGTCACCGCTCATTATGCGGTCGAGGGACAAGGGCTCTATGGCCTGCCTTTTGCAGAATATCTTCCCTACACGATCACCCGCACATGGCACACGCAACTCGCGGTGCTGTGGATCGCCACGGCATGGCTGGCGACCGGGCTCTATGTCGCGCCGATGCTCGGGGGACGCGACCCCAAGTTCCAGCGGCTCGGCGTCAACTTTCTGTTCGTCAGCCTTCTGGTCATCGTCATCGGCTCCTTTGCCGGGCAATGGGCGGCCGTCCACCGCTTCTTCACCAGTCTGACGGCGAATTTCTGGTTCGGTCATCAGGGCTATGAATATGTCGATCTCGGCCGCTTCTGGCAGATCTACCTCCTGATTGGCCTGTTCCTCTGGGTGGCGCTGGTGGTGCGCGCGCTCTGGCCCGTGCTGCGACGGGAAGGCGGAAAGTCCCTCATCTATCTCGTGCTGGTGTCAGCGCTCGCCATCGGGCTGCTCTACGGCGCGGGGCTGATGTGGGGCCAGCATACGAACATCGCCATCATGGAATATTGGCGCTGGTGGGTGGTGCATTTGTGGGTCGAGGGTATTTTCGAAGTCTTCGCCACGGCCATCATCTCGCTGCTGTTCGTCCAGATGGGCATCCTGCGAACCTCCACCGCCACCGTGATGGTGTTGTTCGCGACGATCATCTTCCTGTTCGGCGGGGTGCTCGGGACCTTCCATCACCTGTATTTCAGCGGCACGCCAACGTCGGTGATTGCGGTCGGCGCGATGATCTCGGCGCTCGAAGTGGTGCCGCTGCTGGTTGTCGGCTTCGAAGCCTATACGCGGCACAAGGTCGAGCATGAGGCCGAGTGGGAACGGATCTATCACTGGCCGTTCATGTTCTTCGCCGCCGTCCTGTTCTGGAATCTGGTCGGCGCCGGGCTGTTCGGCTTCCTCATCAATCCGCCGATCGCGCTCTATTACATGCAGGGGCTGAACACGACGGCGAACCATGGCCACGCCGCGCTGTTCGGCGTCTATGGCATGCTCGGCCTGGGGCTGACGCTCTATTGCATGCGTGGACTGACCGACGTCACGCGGTGGAACCAAAAATGGATCAGGATCTCCTTCTGGTCGCTCAATATCGGCCTTGGCATGATGACTTTCCTGTCGCTGCTCCCGCAGGGCATCCTGCAGACCTACGCCAGCATCGAGCACGGCTATGCCTATGCGCGCTCAGCGGAGTTCATCCATAGCCCGATCATGCAGGCGCTGGTTTGGGCAAGGGTGCCCGGCGATGTCGTGTTCGCTCTCGGCGTTTTCGCGTTCGCATGGTTCATGGTTCAGGCGTTCATGCACGGCAGGAAGCCGACTCCAGAAACGGCGGCCATTCCAAAGCCGGCGCTTTAGATCCGCCACTCCGCTTCCCGGCTGTACCCCGGTTTTCAACGGACGGCCGGCTAATTTCGGGCGTTGGTCGCTCCCGGCCAACGCCATTTGTCCGTGAAACGGCTTCAGGATCGCCGGACAGGCTTGCCTGATCCGTGGGTTTTAGCACAGCCTGGGGGTGTCCCCGCAGAGGGGGTAGCGGGAGACCCACGGCTCCCGCTCAGGGGGAGACTTTCCCCTCCTCAAAATCTCAGCCGACGATCTCAGGCCCGAACATCAACATTCCATCGAAAGGGCGTACATCTCGCAGATTCCGCCCATCATCAGGCGCGAAGCTCACATGCGGTCTGTATGCGGGGAAATCCCACACACCCCCGGCTTGCCGATGAACAAGGTGGCGAGTCATCAGAGCGGGCGACGGAAAACATAGCGTAATCAGTCCTCCCATGCGTTCAACCCGCCGGGATGAACAGGGTTCGATCTGGAGAGCATCCGGGTCGAGCGCCATAGGGCTGTGGCGGGAGAATATAACCGTCACATGCCAAAAAGACGGGCGTAGATCGCGAAACCCTACGCCGCGCGCCCAGGCCGCCAGCGCAGCCGCATTGTCCAGCGCCCGGATCACCGCTCTGCCCGGCGGTCCTGATAATGCAGTCAGCGATCTTCCCATCAGCGTCAAACTCACTGTCTGGAAATGTAGCTTCCCCATCGCGACCTTGCAATTTTCAGCGTCATCGACTAACATGAAGTCATTGACTTATGGAGGCCAGTATGGCGGTCATGACGATCCGAAACATCGACGACGCGATCAAAAATCGCCTTCGTCTGCGCGCGGCAATGCACGGCCGGTCGATGGAGGACGAGGCGCGCGACATTCTCCGGTCGGCGCTTTCGACCGAAATCCCGCGCCCTCGCAATCTGGGCCAGGCCATCAACGAACGCTTCGGCGAGCTGGGTGGAATCGATCTGCTTGACGTTCGGCGTGAGCCGATTCGGCAGCCGGCGGACTTCGGCGAATGATCGTCCTCGACACCAACGTCATCTCTGAGTTGATGCGGCGCGAGCCTGACCCCAGGGTCATGGCGTGGATTGCTGACCAGCCGATGGCGGGCGTGTTCACGACGACGCTGACGCAGGCGGAAATCTTCTACGGGCTGGCGCTGCTTCCCGAAGGACGCCGCCGCGATGATCTGCTGGCGGCCGCACGTCCGATGTTCGACGTCGATCTGGCGGGGCGCGTCCTGCCGTTTGACACTGACGCGGCGCTTGCCTTTCCCGAGATCGCCGCGGGACGGAAACAGGGCGGCAAACCGATCAGCCAGATCGACGCGCAGATCGCCGCCATCGTGCGCTCACGCGGCGCGCGGCTGGCGACTCGCAATGTCCGCGACTTCGCGGATTGTGGGATCACGGTTGTCGATCCGTGGGGCGAAGCATGACGCCTGCCGCAACACGCCCCTATCCGCGCTACGCCGCGATAGAGCCTTTGCACGAGGCGCTGTCGCGACGCAGCGTGTCGGGATGGCCCTTCCTCGCAAGCTCCGCCGCCGCGCACCCTGCGATTGGTCGGAAGGTCTCGAAGACCTTCATGACTACATGCACGCGCCCCCGCGGCGGGTGCCGTCTCGCACGCGCGTCATCAAGGACGGCGGACCGATCGTCATCACGGACGATTGGCCTGAGCGGGTTCCGATCGGCGACGCCGAGTTGCGCGTCATCGAGGGCCATTTGCGCAAGGAGTTGGACGACCTGTTCGGACCCTTGCCGTGAGATAAGGAGGATCATGCCATGAACGACGCCGCCCTTCGCGTCGAGGACACACCGCCGGTCATGGCGACGGCCCGCGCCGCGCTCTATCTGCGCGTCTCCACCGGCCGCCAGGCCGAGAGCGATCTTTCGATTCCCGATCAGCGTCGCCAGATCGAAGGCTATTGCCTGTCGCGCGGCTGGGAGGTCGCGGCCGATTTCGTCGAGCCTGGCAACAGCGCAACCGATGATCGCCGGCCGGCATTTCAGGCCATGATCGACGCGGCGATGCAGAAGCCATCGCCGTTCAACGTGATCCTCGTCCACAGCTTCTCGCGCTTCTTCCGCGATCAGTTCCAGTTCGAGTTCTATGTCCGCAAGCTGGCGAAGAACGGCGTGCGGCTGATCTCGATTACGCAGGATTTGGGCGACGATCCGATGAGCGTGATGATGCGCCAGATCATGACGCTGTTCGACGAGTATCAGTCGAAGGAGAACGGCAAGCACACGCTGCGGTCGATGAAGGAGAATGCCCGGCAGGGCTTCTGGAATGGTGCGCGGCCGCCCATTGGCTATCGGATCGTCGAGGCCGGGCAGCGCGGCGCGAAGGTCAAAAAGAAGCTGGAGATCGACCCGATCCAGGCCGAGACCGTGCGGCGCATCTACCGGATGGCGCTGAACGGGGTTGATGATAACGGCCCGATGGGCCTCAAGGCCATCGCGACGTGGCTCAATGACAACAACACTCGCACCCGCGACGGCGGGCGCTGGGGCATCGCGGGAGTGCATCAGGTGCTCACCCGCACGACCTATATTGGCCGGCACAAGTTCAACTATCGGGACTATCGCACTAAGGCACCAAAGCCCGAGAGCGAGCACGCCATTATGGAAGTGCCGGCCATAATCTCGGAGGCGGAGTTCGAGGCGGTGCAGCGGTCGCTCAAGGCGCGCAGTCCGAAGATGATGCCGCCGATGGCGGTGGGCGGCCCAACGCTGCTCACCGGCATCTGCTTCTGCGCATGCTGCGGCGGAGCCATGACGCTGCGCACCGGCACCAGCAGCGTCGGCCGCGAGTATCGCTATTACACCTGTTCCACGAAGGCGCGGCAGGGCGCAAAGGGTTGCCCCGGCATCACGGTTCCGATGGATCGGCTCAACGAAGCCGTCGTCGGGCATCTGGAGTGGCGCCTGCTCGATCCTAAACGGCTTGAGGAGATGATGGATCAGATCCTCGAACGCCGCGACGAATGGGTGGATCGGCGGCGCCTTCATGTCGCCGATCTGGAACGCCGCGCGACCGAGGCCGAAGCCAAGCTCAAGCGACTTTATGATGCGATCGAGAATGGCGTGATCGATGTGAGCGATCCTTCGCTCAAGGATCGAATCGCCGAACTGACGGCAACACGCGACCAAGCCAGGGGCGACGCCGAACGGGCGGTGGCCCATATTGAGAAGATCGGCCCGGCTATCACGCCCGAGAGCCTGCGCGCCTTCGCAATGGCGGCGCGCAGAAAGCTGCGGCGGGGCGATGGCTCATTCGCGCGCGATCACATCCGCGCGGTCGCCCAGCGTGTCGAAGTGGTCAGTAAGACGGAGGTTCGGATTCGCGGCTTGCGCAGTGAGTTGCTCCGAACGCTAACCGCCGCCTCTGGCGTAGAGGCGGCGGTGCTAGGCGTTCGTGCCTTTGATCCAAAATGGCGCGCCCGGAACGATTCGAACGTCCGACCCTCAGATTCGTAGTCTGATGCTCTATCCAGCTGAGCTACGGGCGCGCTGTGGAGGGGTGCCTTTAGAAGCGGTTTTCAGATCGCGCAAGCCGTTGCGTGCAGTTTTCCACAGGCATAAGGCGCTGACATGCGATTTATTCTGCTGCTCAGCCTCGCCGGGCTCGCCGGCTGTACCCAGGCGACGGGGCGATACCCCTCGCTGCTGCCTCGCCCGATCGAATCGACGAGCCTCGCCGAGCCCGAGCGGCCGGTGCCGGTCGCAACGCCCGACGCCGCGCTCGACAAGCGCATCGCCGAGATCCGCGCGACGCTCGACGCCGGCGCCAAGGCCTTCACCGCCGGCGCCCAGGATGCCGAGGCCCGGATCGCCGTCTCGCGCGGGCTGCCCCAGGGCTCCGAGGCGTGGCTGCAGGCGCAAGTGGCCATGGGCCAGCTCGCCGAGCTGCGCCGCCCGGCCGTGACGGCCCTGTCCGACCTGGACGAACTGGCGACCCAGCGCGGCGTCGACGGCCTGCCGCCCTATCCGGCGCTCGACGCCGCCCTGGCCGACGCCGATCGCGCCGCCTCGGCCCAGCAGGCTCGAATCGATTCGCTCGAGGCCGCGCTGGGCGGCACCGGCGGCTAGTCAGTTCCCCGCCAGCTCCGGGTGCAGCACCCGGAGCACCGGCATCACCGAAGCATAATCGTCGGTCCAGGGCTCGAAGCCGGGCCAGGACCGCAGCCGCCGCCAGCCCCCGCCCCGCGCCACCAGCCGGTCGAGCACCGCCTGGTCATGGCTGAGCGCGATCCATTCCGACGCCGATTCGGCCCGGGGCTCCACCTGATCCACCTTCGTGCCGCCGCCCGGCTGCGGCGTGGCGACGAAATGCGGCTCCGGCTCGTAGGACAGCCGCACCGCCTTCCAGCCGCCATCGCGCGCGGCGGCCGACACCACGGGAGCCAGCGCCATGAACCGGTTGGAGATATGGACGAGCAGCAGCCCGTTCGGGGCAAGCACCCGGCCATAGGTGGCGAAGGCCTGGCGCGTCAGCAGGTGCATCGGCACCGTATCCGACGAGAAGGCATCGAGCGCGAGCAGGTCGAGGCTGGCGCTCTGCGTCTCGGTGAGGCGCACGCGCGCATCGCCGATCGAGATGCGCGTCTGCGGCGCGCATTGCCGCAGGAACGTGAACTTGCCCGAATCGCGGGCGAGATGGACGATCGCCGGATCGATCTCGAAGAAGCGCCAGCTCTGGCCGGGCCGGGCATAGCAGGCGAGCGTGCCGGTGCCGAGGCCGACCACGCCGACGCGCGCGGCGGGACCATAGAGATCGGGCAGCGCCTGCATCGCCTGCCCCACGCCCGATCCCGGCACGTAATAGGTGGTCGGCCGGGTCGAGAGCGCGCCTTTCAGCTGGATGCCGTGGAGCGTGGTGCCGTGCGCCAGCTGGCGCTCATCGTCATAGTCCGTGACGGTATAGACACCGAAATAGCTGCGCGTGCGGGCATCGGTGAGCGAGAGCTGGATCGAGCGATAGCCGCCGAACAGGATGAGGCCGCCCGCCAGCGCCGCCAGATAGGCCGGGCGGCGCCCGACCGCGAACAGCCCGAGCAGCGCGACGAGCACAAAGGCGATCTGCTCGTGCATGATGCCGAGCAGGTTGCCGGGATTGACCGCGCCGAGCCAGACCAGCAGCGCGACCAGCGCGACCAGCGTGATCGTCTTGCCGCGGGTGCCGTGCCGCCAGAAATCCCCGATCGCCGCGAGGAGGAACATCTGCGGGCAGAGCGCGCCCGCCGCGAGGACGAGTAGCGGATATTCATAGGTCCAGTCGAACAGGATCGGCGCGATCAGGCCGGCGAACACGCCGCCGAGCACGCCGCCCACCGACATGGCGAGGTAGAAGCCGGTGAGCCGGTCCGGCGCCGGGCGCAGGGCATACATGCGGGCATGCAGCGTCACCGATACGGTGAAGAGCAGCAACAGCCCGATGATCGCATTGAGATAGGCGAGCTGCTGGTGGCCGGCGATCAGCGTCGCGCCGAACATCAGGATGATGACGGGTGCGAACTTGGTAAGGATCTCGGGCAGCACCGCATTGTCGCGAAAAGCCACCGAGAAGCTGAGCAGGTAGAGGCCGAGCGGCAGCACCCACAGCATCGGCACCGCGACGATGTCGGTCGTGAGGAAGGTCGTCGTCGCCAGCATCAGGCCCGAGGGAACCAGCGCCAGCGCGATCCAGTGGAACACCCGGCGCCAGGGCGGCGCGGGCGTATGATGCGCGACATGCGGCTCGCCTTCCGCCCGGCGCGGCAGGCGCGCGGTGCAGCCCGCGACGAGGACCAGGACCAGGACATAGCCGCCGGTCCACAGCCAGCTCTGGCCCTTGAGCGCCAGATTGGGCTCGACGATCAGCGGATAGGCGATCAGCCCGCCGAAGCTGCCGATATTGGAGGCGGCGTAAAGGGCATAGGGATCGCGCCCATGGCTGGCGATGCTGTACCAGCGCTGGAGGAGCGGCGCCTGGGCCGAGACGGCGAAGAACAGCGGGCCGATCGAGGCGACGAGCAGCCAGGGCACCCAGAGCGCGGGCTCGGCATCGCCGGGCAATTCCATCGCGATCACGCCGATCGGCAGCCAGAGCGCCGCGATCAGGAGCACTGCGAGATGGATCGTCCCCTGGGCCCGCGGCGACACCCGGCCGAGCCAGTGCGCATAGGAATAGCCGCCGAGCAGCAGCGCCTGATAGACCAGCATCGCGCTGTTCCACACCGCAGGCGCGCCGCCCAGTTGCGGCAGCGCCATGCGCGCGACCATGGGCTGGACGAGGAAGAGCAGGAAGGAGCCGGCGAGGATCGCGGCGACGAACAGCCAGCGCGTGGCACGCGTGCCGGCCTGCGGCGTCCCGTCGTCGATTGCATTCTCCATCGCTTCAGGCCTCCGCGCCGCTGTGCAGCGCTTCGGCTTGCCGATGGATGAACCACGCGCGGAAGTTTACGAAGTTTAGCCTATGGGGGGCCCGATTTCCCTCCCCGGAATTTGGGCCCTGTCCGGATATGGCGGGCTGCGGGATGTGCGACACGATCATGCCGTGGACGCAAGCAGAGGAAACCCTACTAGTAAAGGGCCCGGGTGCGCGGACAGTCCCGATCTCGGTTCGATCTGGAGCGCGTGGGGTAGATGGGGCCATCGCGGCTCCTGCACTCCACCTGCACTCCAGATGTCGATTCGGCCCGGCCAGCTGTCGATTGGGCCCGGGTCGAGGACGCATATTCCCGCTCTCCGTCATCCCCGCTTCCCTCTCCCCGTCCTCCCCGCGAAGGCGGGGATCCAGGGCCACGCGCAAGGACCGCGAGGGTCGCTTTACCGTCTCCAACAACCCCGCGCGCAATTGCTTCGATTGTCCCATACTATCCTGGATCCCCGCCTTCGCGGGGAGGACGATGGATGCGGGAATGACGGTGGAGAATAGGAGCCCGTGACCCAGGCTCCCGCCATAACCCGGGAAGTGGCAGAATCTCCGGATCGCAAGAGAGAAAGCACCGGCATGTCCCGGCGCCTCACGCCCGGGGCCGTGCGATCCGATAGGTGATGTGCGGGTTCAGCCAGTCGGGCGCCTGTGGATGGATGAAATCCTCGGCGGGAACCCGCACCATGCCCAGCCGCTCCATCAGCCCCCAGCTGCGGGCGTTGCCGAGCACCGTCATCGCCGCGACCGTCGGCACGTCGAGATGGGCCCAGGCCCAGTCAAGGCTCGCCTGCGCCCCCTCGCGGGCATAGCCCCTGCCCCAATGAGCCGCCGCGAAACGCCAGCCGATCTCGGTCTCTCCGAAGAGCGGTGTGCCCTCCGGACCCGGCTTGAGGCCGCAAAAGCCGAGGAACGCGCCGTCTTCCCTGCGCTCGACCGCCCAGAAGCAATGGCCATGGGCATCGAGCAGGGCGTTCTGCCGCGCCATCGCGGCATCGGCGGCCTCCGGGCTCAACGGCGGGCCGAGGAACTCCATCACCGCGGGATCCCGGCCCATGGCGTGCCAGGCCGGCCGGTCGCTTTCCCGCCAGCGGCGCAGGACCAGGCGTTCGGTCTCGATCATCGGGGGCGCTCCAGGATGTAGACGATCATCGCGCCCACGGGATCGTCGGGGGCATGCGCGCGGAGATGGAAGTCGAGATCGGGGCGACGACGCATGCCGAGCCGCTCCATCAGCCCCCAGCTGCGATCGTTGGCGATCGTGGTCCAGGCGCCGATCGCCGGCGCATCGAGATTGGCCCAGCCCCAGGCGATGCTCGCTGCGGCGGCCTCGCGGGCATAGCCCTTCCCCCAATGGGCCTCGGCGATGCGCCAGCCGATCTCCGGCATGCCGGCAACCGGCGCTTCGGGGCCATAGTTGCTGGCGATGCGGAGGCCGCAGCTGCCGACCAGCTCGCCGGTCTCGCGGAGCAGAGTGGCCCAATAGCAGAAGCCGTAACGCGCCTGATCCTCCAGCCGCCGCGCGAACATCGCATCGATGTCCGCCGGCGCCTTCAGCCCGCCGAGCCGCGCCATCATCGCCGGCGTGTTGACCAGGGCTTCGAATGCCGGACGGTCGGCGGGCGTCCAGGGACGCAGGCTGAGGCGCGCGGTCTCGATCATGCCGGGCGGTCGATCGCGTAGACGATCATCGCGCCGAAGGGATCGCCGGGCGCATAATCGGGATGCCGGAAATCGAGATCGGCGCGGCGGCGCATGCCGAGCCGCTCCATCAGCCCCCAGCTGCGGCGGTTGCCGATCACCGTCCAGGCGGCGATGCGCGGGCGGGCGGTGTTGGCCCAGCCCCAGGCGATGCTTGCCTCGGCCGCCTCGCGGGCAATGCCCTGCCCCCAGAATTTCTCGCCGATGCGCCAGCCGATCTCCAGCTCCTCGGGCACCGGCGTGCCGGGATGGCCGCCGATGCGCACGCCGCAGACGCCGGCCATCTCGCCGGTCTCGCCGATCTCGACCACCCACATGCAATGGCCGTGGCGCGCCTGCTGCACCATCATCTTGTCGATGATCGCGTCGTGCTTCGCGCGCGGCACGGGGCCGCCGAAATGCTCCATCATCGCCGGCGTGTTGGCAAGGGCGTGGAAGACGGGCTTGTCCGCCTCGCGCCAGGGGCGGAGGATCAGGCGCTCGGTCGCGATCATCCGGCGAGCAGCCGAGCCGCCAGCGGCGCGTGATAGCTGAGCACGCCCGAGCAGCCGGCGCGGCGAAACGCCATCAGCGTCTCCAGCACCAGCGCCTCGCGCTCCCCTGCCCCGGCCGCCGCGGCCGCTTCGATCATCGCGTACTCCCCGGAGACCTGATAGGCGAACACCGGCACCTGGAACGCGTCCTTCACGCGCAGGATGATGTCGAGATAGGGCAGACCGGGCTTGACCATCACGCTGTCCGCACCCTCGGCCAGGTCGAGCGCGACTTCCCGCAGCGCTTCCTCGGCATTGGCCGGATCCATCTGATAGGTCTTCTTGTCGCCCTTGAGCAGCCCGCGGCTGCCGACCGCGTCGCGGAAGGGGCCGTAAAAGGCCGAGGCATATTTGGCGGCATAGGCCATGATCTGGACGTTGACCTGGCCATTGGCCTCCAGCGCGCCGCGGATCGCGCCCACCCGGCCGTCCATCATGTCCGACGGGGCGACGATGTCCGCGCCCGCCTCGGCCTGGAGCAGCGCCTGGTCGACCAGCACCGCGCTGGTCTCGTCGTTGAGGACATAGCCCTGGGCATCGACGATGCCGTCATGGCCGTGCGCGGTATAGGGGTCGAGCGCCACGTCGGTGAGCACGCCGATATCGGGCACCGCGTCCTTGATCGCGCGGATCGCCCGGCACATCAGATTGTCCGGGTTGAGCGCCTCGCGCCCGTCATCGGTGCGCAGCTCCCGCGGCGTGTTGGGGAAGAGCGCCAGGCAGGGAATGCCGAGGTCGCGGGCCTCGCGTGCGCGCGCCACGATGTCCTTCACGCCCCAGCGCGAGACGCCGGGGAGCGAGGCGATCGGCTCTTCCGCCGCGCCTTCGGTGACGAAGAGCGGCCAGATCAGGTTCGCCGGGGTGAGCACGGTTTCCGCGTGCAGCCGGCGGCTCCATTCGGAGGCGCGGGTGCGGCGGAGGCGGAGCGCGGGATACTGACTCATGGCCGCGCTGATGCGCCCTCAGCAATTGGGTTGCAAGCGTCCCGCGGGCTCGGTCGCGGCGAGCGTCTCCTCCTCCACCGTGACGGGCTCGGGCGGCACTTCCAGCACTTCGCTGCGCCAGCGGCCATAGCGATAATAGAGCGCCGCCAGCGCCAGCGAACAGGCCGACCCGATCGGGAAGGCCAGCCACAGCGCGTCGCTGCCGAACCAGCGCTGGCCGAGGACCGCGAAGCCGAAGCGGATCGGGAAGAGCGTGATCGCCAGGATGACCAGGGGCGGCACAGTGGCGCCATTGGCCCGGACGGTGGAGAACAGCACCATGGTCGCGCCGAACATCACGAAGGTCCAGCTGGCGAGCAGCTGGATGTGGCGCGCGATCGGGATCGCCGGGCTGTCGCCGCCGACGAACAGCGCCATTACCGGACGGTCGAACAGGAGGATCGCGACGATCACGACCAGGGTGATGACGGTGTTGTAGGCCAGCCCGGCGCGGGTGATCGCGTTCACCCGGTCCCATCTGCCCGCGCCGATATTCTGCGCGGCCATGCTCGACACGGCGACGCCGATCGCCATCGCCGGCATCTGGATATAGGTCCAGAGCTGCTGCGAGACGGCATAGGCCGCGGCGGTGTCGACGCCGAGCCGGTTGACCAGCCCGATCATGGTGAGGCCCGCGGTGGACATGACCAGCATCTGCGCGCCCATCGGCAGCCCCTTGGCGACGATGGTGCGGACCAGCGCCCTTTCCGGGATCAGATAATGCAGCTCATGGCCGCGCAGCCGCACCGGCAGGTCGCGCCAATAGACGTAGATGAGCAGGCCGAAGGAAGAGGCCAGCCCGGCGAGCAGCGTCGCGGTGGCCGAGCCGGCGATGCCCATGCGGGGGAATGGGCCGATGCCCTGGATCAGCAGCGGGTTCAGCCCCGCGTCGATCGTGACGCTCAGCACCATGAACCAGAGCGGCGTGATCGAATCGCCGGTGCCGCGCAGGCTCATCTGGATCAGCACGCCGAGCATGCTGAACGGCAGGCCCAGAAAGATGACGCGCAGATAGTCGCGCGCCATGTCCTGCGCCTCGCCGGGAGTGGCGAGCAGGCGGAGGATCTGCGGGGCGAACAGCCAGCCCAGCACCGCGATCACCACCGCGCCGCCCATCACCAGCCCGATCGCCGAGCCGAAGGCGCGCCGCGCCGCCTCGACGTCGCGCCGGCCCATCGACTGGCCGATCAGGATCGTCGCCGCCATGCCGAAGCCGAACACCGCCGAGAACATCAGGAACATGATGATGTTGGCATTGGCGGTCGCCGCCAGTGCCTGCTCGCCCAGGAAGCGGCCGACCCAGATCGAGTTGATCGAGCCGTTCAGCGACTGGAGGATGTTCGAGCCCAGCGTGGGCAGCGCGAACATCAGCAGCGTCCGGCTGATCGGGCCCTGGGTCAGGTCGTGGCGTTGGGGAGGACCGGCCATGGCGCTCATTCTGGTTGGAGTCGGCGGAAAAGGACCTCCCGCCGCCCCTCACCAGCACCCGGCGGCGGTCAGGTCAAGCCGGCTGGACGCGCCGGCGGCGCATCACCCAGAGCGCGATCGTGCCCAGCGCGAACAGGCCCAGCGCCTCCTCCGGGATCGGGCTGGGATCGCCGCCGCCCGGGTTGGTGGTGCCCGGCGGCGTATAGGTGCCGGTATAGGTGCCGAGGTGGAACTCGCCGTTCTGGACGAGGCTGCCGAACACCGCCGAGCCCTGGATATAGTTGCCGGTGGTCGCCGCCGCGTTCGGCGCGAGCACCGATCCGCCCCAGGCGGTGGTGGCGTTCAGCGTCTTCGCATCGGGGAAGTTCCAGATCACGTGCTGGCCCAGCCCCTGGGTGCCGCCCAGGAAATTGTCGTTGAGCGTCACGTTCGCGCCGCTGACGTTGACGATCGCGGTGTCGGCGCCGTTCAGGTTGAACTGGATCTCGCCGATCTTGTCGAGATCCGCGGCGCTGATGTTGAACACCGCCACGCCGTCCGCGTTCGGCACCGCGTTGAAGGTGCCGCGATTGCCGGCGGTCACCAGGTTGCTGTTGGCATCGAGCCCGCCCAGCGTGCGCGACAGGTCGGTGAGGCTGCTGGTGAGCAGGCTGCCCTGCTGCTTCAGATTGACCGAGAAGGCCGGATCGCTCGCCGTCAGGCCCGACTGTACCGTATTCTGGTTGACGTTGGTGTTGGCGATCGTGCCGCCGACCTTCACCGTCTGGGCCGGGCCGTTGAGGTTGAAGCCGCTGTTGACGTTGCCGCCGATCACCGCGCCCGAACCGTTGTTGAGGTTCTTGGTCGAGCCGTTGACATCGCCCACCACGGTGAGGCCAGGCACGCCGAGCGGGCTCGGGGCGGGATTGGCGATCTGATAGTTGGAGGAATTGCCGTTGAGGTTGCCGCCGACGAAGGTCCGCCCCTCGACTTCCGACGAGGAGGTCAGGTCGCCGAGCACGACCAGGTTCCAGGTGCGCAGCGCATCGAGGCCGGCGATGGACTGGGCGGATGCGGGCACGGCGGCGAACAGCGCCGCAGCGGCGACGCCGGCGGGAAGCAGGAAGCGGTTCATGGCGACTCCGAGGGGTTAACGACTCGGAATTGGTTAAAGGGGCTGGGATGCCCGGAGGATATTGCGAACTATGGTTAACGGCGTCCCGTATCGGGAGGCTCGCCCATCTCCGTCATCCCGGCGAAAGCCGGGATGACGATTCGGGTCAGCCCAGCCGCGCGAGCGCCGCGCTCAGCCGCTCGGCCTCGGCGGTCTTCTCGGCATGGTCGGCGCGGGCTTTCTCGACTGCCTCGGGCTTGGCCTTCTCGACGAAGCTGGCATTGCCCAGCCGGCCCGCCAGGCCGTCGCGCTCCTTCTCGGCCGCGGCGATCGCCTTGGCGAGGCGTGCCTTCTCGGCTTCGATGTCGACCACATCGCCGAGCGGCACCACAAAGGTCGCCTCGTCGACGATGATCTGCAGCGAGCCGCCGGCAGGCACTTCGCCGGCGGCCTGATCGACACGGGCGAGGCGCGCCAGCGCGGCTTCCTGGCGCCCCAGGCGCGCGCTGGTCTCGACCGAGGCGTCGCGCATGAACACCGGCAGGCGCGCGCCCGGCGGCACGTTCAGTNCGGTGCGGGCAGCGCGGATCTCGCTCACCAGCCGGATCAGCCAGTCGATCTCCTGCGCCGCTGCCGGATCGAGCGCGCGGGCATCGGCCATCGGCCATTTCGCCACGATCAACTCGTGATCGCGCGGGCCCATTTTCGACCACAGCTCCTCGGTGATGAAGGGCATGAACGGGTGGAGCATGACCAGGATCTGGTCGAGCACCCAGCCCGCCACCGCCCGCGTCTCTTCGGCACCCTCGGCGCCTTCGCCCTGAAGGACCGGCTTGATGAGCTCGAGATACCAGTCGCAGAAGCGGCTCCAGACGAACTGATAGATGCTGTTCGCCGCTTCGTCGAAGCGCAGATCGGCCAGCGCGAGGTCGATCGCCTGGACGGTGGCGACCGTCTCGGCGACGATCCAGCGATTGACCGCCAGCTGCGCCGCGGGCGGCTCGAGCGTGGTCGAGGCCGAGATGCCGTTCGACTGGGCGAAGCGCGCGGCGTTCCACAGCTTGGTCGCGAAGTTGCGATAGCCCTCGATCCGGCGCTCATCCATCTTGATGTCGCGGCCCTGGCTTTCCATCGCCGCCATGAAGAAGCGCAGCGCATCGGCGCCATAGCTGTCGATCAGCCCGAGCGGGTTGACGACATTGCCCTTGGACTTGGACATTTTCTGCCCGTCCGCCGCGCGGACGAGACCGTGGAGATACAAGGTCTTGAAGGGCACTGCTTTCATGAAGTGCAAGCCCTGCATCATCATGCGGGCATCCCAGAAGAACAGGATGTCGAAGCCCGAGATCAGCACGTCGTTGGGATAGCGCCCGCCGAGCGTGGCATCGGGGTTCTCCGGCCAGCCCATCGTCGCGAAGGGCCACAGCGCGGAGGAAAACCAGGTGTCGAGGACGTCGCTGTCCTGCCAGATTCCCACGCGGTTTCCGTGTTTGTCATGGACGCGACGCGCCTCGGATTCGTCGTCGACCATCACGACGCCCAACCCCGGACCGGGTTGCAAATCATTGATGTAGTATGCGGTCGCCTGAGCCAACGCATCATCCGCGTTCTCGGCGACGAAAATCGCCTTCTCGCCCGGTTTTTCCAAGCTGGGCCCGAACCACGCCGGAATCCGATGCCCCCACCAAAGCTGGCGCGAGACGCACCAGGGCTGGATGTTCTCCATCCAGTTGAAATAGGTCTTTTCCCAGCTCTTCGGCACGATCTTCGTGGCGCCCGAGCGCACCGCCTCGATCGCCGGCTTGGCCAAGGTAGCGGCATCGACATACCATTGGTCGGTCAGCCACGGCTCGATCACGTCGCCCGAGCGATCGCCGAACGGCGTCGCGATCGTGCGCGGCTCGGCGTCGTGCTCCTCGCCATCCTTGTCGATGTGCGGGATCAGATAGCCCTCGGCCTTGAGCCGCTCGACCACCAGCTTGCGCACCTCGAACCGGTCCTTGCCGATGAACTCCTCGGGGATGCCGCCCTTCTGCGTTTGAACAACCCGAGCCTTGGCGTCGAGCATGTTGAGCATGTCGCGCGCCTCGATCCCGGCCCGCCTGCCGACCTCGAAGTCGTTGAAGTCATGCCCCGGCGTGATCTTCACCGCACCCGAGCCGAGCTCGGGATCGGCATGCTCGTCGGTGACGATCGGGATCAGGCGGCCAGTGATCGGCAGCTTGACCATCTTGCCGACCAGATCCGCGTAGCGCGCGTCCTCGGCGTTCACCGCCACTGCCATGTCGGCCAGCATCGTCTCGGGGCGCGTGGTGGCGACTTCGATGAAGCCCGATCCGTCCGCCAGCGGGTATTTCAGGCGCCAGAAGCTGCCCTTGACGTCCCTGGTCTCGACTTCGAGGTCGCTGATCGCGGTGCCCAGGCCCGGATCCCAGTTCACCAGCCGCTTGTCGCGATAGAGCAGGCCCTGCCTGTGGAGTTCGACGAACACCTTGAGGACGGCCTTGGAGAAGCCCTCGTCCATGGTGAAGCGCTCATTGGCCCAGTCCATCGAGCAGCCGAGGCGGCGGAGCTGCTGGGTGATCTCGCCGCCGCTCTCTTCCTTCCACTCCCAGACCTTGGCGACGAACTCCTCGCGCGTGAAGTCGGTGCGCTTCTGCTGCCTGAGGTTCATCTGGCGCTCGACGACCATCTGGGTCGCGATGCCGGCATGGTCGGTGCCGACCACCCAGCGCGCATCCTTGCCCTTCAGCCGGGCGTGGCGGACCAGGATGTCCTGCAACGTGTTGTCGAGCGCATGGCCGATATGCAGGCTGCCCGTCACGTTGGGCGGCGGGTTCACCAGCGTCCAGGGATCGGCGCCGTCACGCTCGGGGCGGAACAGGCCGTTGGTCTCCCAATGCCGGTACCAGCGGGATTCGAGTTCGGCGGGGTCGAAGGTCTTGGGCAGTTCGGTGGTCATGCCCCTGCCCTTAGCGAGGTGTGCATGAGATGCACAACCCATCGTCATCCCGGCGAAAGCCGGGATCTCGGGCGATTGCGGGAAAGGAGCCGCACGAGACCCCGGCTTTCGCCGGGGTGACGGTCATGGGGCTATTTCGCCACCGCGGTGCCGGCATCCTGCTGCTTGCCGGTATACCGGTCCANCCAGCCGAGCACGGTGCCATACCATTGCATCGAGTTCTTCGGCTTCAGCACCCAGTGGTTCTCGTCCGGGAACACCAGCAGCTTGGACGGGATGTCGCGGCGCTGGAGCGCGGTGAAGGCGGCGAGACCCTGAGTATAGGGAATGCGGAAGTCCTTCTCGCTGGTGATCACCAGCTGCGGGGTCTTCCATTTGTCGACATGATTGACCGGGTTCCACTTCTCGAACGCCGCCGGGTCCTCGAAATAGGCCTTGCCGCCATGCTCCCACTCGTCGAACCACAGCTCCTCGGTCTCATAGGCCATGGCGCGGGCGTCGAACACGCCGTCATGCTGGACGATGCACTTGAACCGGTCCGGCCACTGGCCCTCGATCCAGTTCATCATATAGCCGCCATAGGAGGCGCCGAGCGCGCAGGCATTGCCGGCATCGAGGTACGAGAACTTGTCTGTCGCGGCCTTGAGGCCCTTTTGCAGGTCCTCGAGCGGCCAGCCGCCCCAATTGTTGCGGATCGCGTCGGTGAAGGCCTGGCCATAGCCGGTGGAGCCGTGGAAATCGACCGCCACCACCGCATAGCCGGCACCGGCGAATACCGCCGGATTCCAGCGATAGGACCAGCTGTTGTTGCTGCTGCCCTGCGGGCCGCCATGGACGATGAAGGCGATCGGTGCCTTCTTGCCCTCGGCCAGGCTGGCCGGGCGCACCGCATAGCCCCAGACCGTGTCGTTATTGGCGCCGGCGAAGCTGAAGCGCTCGACCTTCGGCAGGTCGATGCCGGCAAGCTTCTCCGCATTGACCGAGGTCAGCCGGGTGCTGACCTTGCCCTTGAGCTGGTAGAAATCGTCCGGCGCGGTAAGGCTGTTCATCGAATAGACGATGCCGCCCCTGGTCGGCACCACCGCGGTGACGTTGCCGAGCTGAGTGAGCCGGGCGACCTTGCCGGTCTGCGGATCGACCGACCAGACCGGAGTCTCCTGGGTATCCTCGGCCGTGACGTACAGCGCCCTGGAATCCGGCGCCCAGGCGATCGAGCCGACCGAACGGTCCCAGGCCTGGGTAAGTGCCCTGGTCTCGCCGGTAGCGAGGTTGCGCAGCTGGAGCACCTGGCGATCGGCCTCATAAGTGGCGCGCGCCATCGAGAAATAGGCGAGCCACTTGCCGTCGGGCGAGACGGTGGGGAGGTTGTCCATCCCCTCGTTCGCCTTGGTGAGGTTCACCGGCGCCGAGCTGCCGTCCGCGGGGGCAGCGAAGATGTCGAGATTGGTCGATTTGGATTCGATCCGGCCGGCCTCGCGCAGGGCGAAATAGACGGTCTTGCCGTCCGCGCTCCACGACACTTCCTCGCCGCCGCCGAAGGGCTTCGAAGGCGTGTCGCCGATCAGCCCGCCGACGATGGCCACGCCGTTGCCGGTGGCGCCGTTCGGGCCGAAGGGCAGCACGAAGAGCTGCGAGCGCTCGCCGTTCGACCAGCTATCCCAGTGACGGACGAACAGCTGATCATAGGTGCGCCCGGAACCGGCGTTCGGATCCTTCTTGACCATGGCAGGCTCCAGGCTGGGGGCGCCGGGCTTGCGATCGGCCCAGACGAGCAGCTTGCTGCCGTCGGGCGAGACCTTGAACCCGTTGAACCCGCCCGGGATATGAGTGAGCTGAGTCGGGGTGCCGCCGGTGATGGCGATGCCCCACACGGCATCCTCGCCGCCCTTGTCCGACTGGAACCACACGGTCTTGCCGTCCGCCGAGAATTGCGGGCTGGTCTCGTTGACATCGGCCTCGGCGACGAGCTTCTCGGGCCTGGCGCCCTTCACGGTGAGGTCGAGGCGCCACAGGTCGTAGCGGCCGCGATTGGCAGCGATATCGGTCTCGCGCTGCTGCCAGACGAGCCAATGGCCATCGGGCGAGACCGCGGGGGCGCCGACGCGCGACAGGGTGGCGACGTCCTGGATGGTGAGGTCACGCGCCAGCGCGGGCGCAGCGGTGAAAGCGAGCGCGACGCTCGCGAGCAGGATGTATTTCATGCCGCGAGGATAGCCGGAAGGTTGCGGCCGTTACAATCGGTCAGCGCCGCCAAGGCCGGCCATATTCCGTCATCCCCGCGAAAGCGGGAGCCCGTCTCCGGGATGGGCCGCAAGCTTCGCCGGCATATTCGCGGAGAATATACCAGATGGGCCCGCGCTTTCGTGGGGAATATGAGTCCCCCGCCCTGGCCCCGGCGTTGAGAAACGGCCTATTGCCGCCCGGTGATCCGCGAGATCTCGCGGGCGACCATCTCTTCCACCAGCCGCGGCAGATTGGCGTCGAGCCAGTCGCGCAGCATCGGCTTCAGCATCTCGCGCACCATGCCCTCCAGCGTGTCAGCGCCGTTCACCTCGGGCTTCACCACCATGCGCGACAGCGCCTCGAGCGGGCCGCGCGTCGCCTCGGCAGCGCGGTCGGACAGGATCGGGTCGGCAGGCACCTCGGCGGCAGCTTTGGGAGCGGCTTCGGGCGGCGTGGGGGAACCCATCGACATCGGCGTCGGCGTCTCCAGTCTATCCTCGTCGACCGGCTGGCTCAGTTCGAGCACTTCGTCGATGGCGGCGGTCTTGTCCGCCACCGTCGTCGCGCGTCCGCCGCGGCGCGCACGCGTCGCGATGGCCGCATCGCCTTCCTCGGCGATGATGCGCTTGATGGAGGACAGAATCTCCTCCATCGACGGCTCGCTACTGATGTCCCCCATCAACCGGCTACTCCTGAAAGCCCCGGAGGCGCGTCATCAGGGATTTTTACGGTTAATGTCAACAGGCCGCGTGGCATCGCCGCGCTGAAGCACGGGATCGAGCGACGTGGTGGTGACGGCCGGCGTCTGGGCAGGGGTCTGGTTGGTGCGCGTGCCGACGGCCTGGGGCTCGGGATCGTCGTTGCGATCCGACCAGCGATTCTTCACGCGCTTGTAGTTGATGCCCGGATCATAGAGCGGGCCGCCGTCCAGGTTGAGATCCTGCGCCTCGGCCCGGCCCATCGCGGCGAGCAGCGTGAAGCCGGCGACATAGGCGTCGCGCTCGGCGGTGACATAGTTGACCTGGCTGTTGAGCAGTTCCTGCTCGGCGTTCAGGATGTCGAGGATCGTGCGGGTGCCGACGCTGTTCTCGGCGCGCACGCCCTCAAGGCTCAGCTTGTTGGCATCGACGGCGACGCGCGACGATTCGATCACGCGCAGCGCCGACTGGTAGCTGGCATAGGCGGAGCGCACCTGGGCGATCACGCCGCGCTCGGTGAGCGTGACGGTCTCGATCGCCGACGCCTCGCGCGCCTGGGCCTGGCGGACCTGCGCGGCGGGGCGGCCGCCCTGGAACACCGGCAGGCTGAGCTGCGCGCCGAGCGTGGTCGAGATCCCGTCCGGGTTGAGGCCCATGACCGAGCGCGCCTGCGGCGTGAGCGAGCCCAGATAATTATAATAGCTGCTGCCGACGCCGATGCTCACCTGCGGCGAGCGGCTGGCCTTGGCGGCGCTGACGTCGAAGCGCGAGGCATCGCGCTGCTTCTGCGCGGCCTCGAGGTTCGGATTGCCGGCGATCGCAGCCTGTTCGGCATCGGCCACGTCGACCGGCAGGCCCGGCAGCGCCGGCGGCTGGGCGAGCACGCCGGGCGCAGCGCCGACGATGCGGATGTAATTCTCGCGCGAACCGATCAGCCCGGCCTCGGCCGTGCGGAGCTGGCTCTCGGCGAGCGCGAGGCGCGCCTCCGACTGGGCAACGTCGGTGCGGGTAAGGTCGCCGACCTCGAACCGGTCGCGAGTCGCCTGGAGATTGACCTCGAGGACATGGACGTTCTGCTGATTGAGGCGGACGATCGCCTCGAAGCGCAGCACGTCGACATAGGCGGTCACCGTATCGGTGAAGAGCTGCGCCTCGGCACCGCGCAGGCTGGCCTGGCCGGCGGAGACGCGAGTCTCCGCGCCGCGCACTGAGTTGCGCACCGCGCCGCCGCTGTAGATCGGCACCGAGAGGTTCAGGCCGAGATTGCCGTTGCGGCTCGGGCCGATGGTCGCGTCGCTGTTATAGGGGCTGGTGTTCAGCGAGCCGGTGCCGTTCACGCCGGGACGGCCCGCGGCCTTGGCGATCGGCACATTCTCGTCATTGGCGCGCTGGTTGGCGCGTTCCGACTGGAGGCCCGGATTGGTGTTGTAGGCAAGCACCAGCGCATCGCGCAGCGTAGTGGTCGGCTGCGCCGTCTGGGCGGGCGCGCCGGTGCCCACCACCTGCACGGGAGTATCGGTGCCGGCGCGCGTCGTCGTGGTCTGCGCGGCGGCAGGCACGGCGATCGCGACAAGACTGGCGCCCAGGAGCAGAGAGGAAATTCGCATGAGCCTCTTTCAGATCAGAATTGAAAGGTTCGTAGGCGCTCGAAACCGGGAAGAACTGCACATTCGATATCGGCGAAATCGACGAGGCCGAAGCCGCCTTCGGTGCGGCGGCCCGCCGCAAGGCGCGTCACGCCGCGATCGAGGAGGCCGGCCACCACGCGGCCATCGGGCCCGACCTGGTCGAGCAGCGCCGTGGGAAGCGCCTCGACCGCGCCGTCGACGACGAGCAGGTCATAGGGGCCTTCCGGGGCATGGCCGGCGGCGAGCGGTCCTTCGACCAGCTCGACATTGGCATAGGCGGCGAGCGCGGTGCGGGCGAGCGCCACGAGGCCAGGCTCCTCTTCTACCGCAACCACCGACCCGGCGAGGCCGGCAAGCAGCGCCGTCGCATAGCCGCCCGCGGCGCCGATCAGCAGCACCTTGTCGGTGGGCCGGATCTCGGCCGCGGTGAGCAGCCGGCCGGTGGCGAGCGGCAGGTTGTGGCTGCGCCCGCCAGCGAGCGGCAGCAACGTGTCGCGATAGGCGATCGCGCGATGCGCCTCGGGAAGATAATCCTCGCGCGGGAGGCGCGCCATCGCCTCGACCACGCGGGCGTCATTGACCGCGTTGGTGCGCAGCTGGCTGGCGACCATCGCGTGGCGCATCACTTCGAAGCGGTTCGCCTCGGCAGGCGCGGAATCTACCGTAAGAGCCATCATTACCCCGGCTATCTGGCACAACCGTATTAGTTGTGCAATACACTGATTATGTAGGGCGGCTTGTATCCCCTTCGCAACCCTTCGCCAAGCAATGCGCGCAGCTATTTTTGCACTGCAATGTTGACAGCGGGCGAAGCACCTGCGCATTGCCGCCGCTCGCTCCGAGGCCCGATGGCGGAGTGGTGACGCAGAGGACTGCAAATCCTTGCACGCCGGTTCGATTCCGGCTCGGGCCTCCACGCAGCATCATATTTATCGCCGTTCTCACCACATGGCGGTTAAACTCCCACCTCGCCGCCAGGACGATTGCTTCGTCGGCAAGGCGGTCTTGCTTCGCCGCTCCAGTGTAGGCCGAAACCTCCTCGTCCCGCCTGTGGCCGGACGCCGATTTGAGCGTCCGATTCGCCATGTCGAGTTTCGCCATTCGGCGCATCATCGCCTTGCGAAGGCCGTGCGCCGTTCACCGCGATAGCGCGCGTCATCGTCCTGCCCTGGGTAATCACACATGCAGCCTGGAAGGGCGCCCCCCTGTGCCGGGCGCGAACCTGTTCGGGCAATCGGCAGTGCCCTTGCTCGGGGTGCGGCATATCCGATGCCCGGCAAACGGGCCGGCAGGGGCGCCATCGATTCCGCCTGTGGTGCTGAATCTCATCTGGATCGGAGGCATCTTGGCCCCTGTAGGGGCCTGGTGGGCAGTGCTTGGGACCGTAATGGCGCAACTGCTGGTTGCGCCCTTCACTATCGAAAACGAGACACTCAGGGCTGTTTCGCCCGCGTGGCATGAGGGCACCGGGCGAGGCCTGTTCGGAGAGCCAGGCAATGACGGGGGCGATTCCGGTCGGCGATCCCGACAATATCCGATTCCAGTTCGAGATCATCAAGCAGTGAGTAGCCCGCGATGACCCACCTTGAGTAGAACGGAGCAGAGAAATGACCTATACTCTTGGCAATGCATCCCGCGCGGAGCTTGTCGGCGTCCATCCCAAGCTCATCGATGTCGTCGAACGCGCGATCACGCTGAGCGAGCAGGACTTCACCGTGCATGACGGCCTGCGCACCGAAGCCGAACAGCGCGAATATGTGCGGCGCGGCGTGTCGAAAACCATGGCATCGAAGCACATGAAGCAGAGCGACGGGTTCAGCCATGCCGTCGATCTCGTACCCTTCATCAACGGGCAATTGCGCTGGGAATGGAAACCGATCTTCGTCATCGCCTCTGCGGTCCATCGCGCGGCGATTGAACGCGATGTTCGCCTGATCTGGGGCGGTGTCTGGGATCGACCGTTCGAGCAGCTTGGCGGATCGCCGGCAGAGCTTGAGCAGGCAGTGAACAATTATGTCACGCGCCGTCGTGCCGCCGGGAAGACCGCTTTCATCGACGGCCCGCACTACCAGTTGGCTGCATGAGCAAGCTCCATCTCCAAGCCGCCGCGCTGGTCATTCTGGCGCTTCTCGCGGGGGCGGTGCTGCTCCTGATCGGCTACGTGTTCAGCGGCGCGATCTCGCACATGTCGCCGGATGGGAAGGTGCCGCTCGCCGATGCCGGGCTCTTCGCCGCGCTTCTCCTGAGCTTCCGCGAGGTCTGCGCAATGATCAACCGCCTCTGGGACAGCGCGGAACGGAGCGAGCTGGCGGCGGCGGCGTCCAACGCGATGCCGGCCACGGGGCTCAGCCGTCCCGCGGAAGGAGACCAGAAATGAAGCATCTCCCCTCGCTTGGCTCGACACGCAGTTGGCCAGCTCGGCCTGGAGACGCTTCCCACTTCATTTCTGCACCGCCGTCACTCCCCTTCCCTGCATCGGGGCGCCGGCATTTCCGCCGCATGTGTGTCTTTCCCGCAACTCATCGATCGAATCGCACGGACCATCGACACCGAACCGGCCCGGATGCGGAACAAATCGCGATTCATTGCCGTTGATCCCGCGCTTATCGGGAGACGAGGCATGTATGATTTCGGCATCCGACACGCCCTTACCGGCTATCGCGTCGCGTACCGTCCGCAGCAGCAGAATTACTGTCCGGGCTGCGGCGGATCCCATTGGGTGATTGGCCGGTTCACTGCGGAATGCGCCTTTTGCGCCACTGCCCTGCCGCTGATGGTGGGCGGGAGTACCGGCAGCGGGCTGATCCGTCAGCGGGGTGAAGCCGCACTGGCCGCCTGAACCCTGGCGCCGGGACATGCGCGGGATCGGCAACGGACCCGCCCGACACTTGCAGCGTGCCGACGAGCCGCTATGCCGCCCCTATGACCGGCGCCCAACTCACGCTCTACAATTCGCTGACCCGCAGCCTGGAGGTTTTCCAGCCGCTCGATCCCGAACGGGGCGTGCGCGTCTATTCCTGCGGGCCGACGGTCTACAACTATGCCCATCTCGGCAATCTGCGCGCCTATGTGTTCACCGACACGCTGAGCCGGGTGCTGAGCTGGAAGGCCGGGGAAAATGCATGGGGGCCCCTCACCCATGTGATCAACATCACCGATGTCGGCCATCTGACGTCGGACGCCGATGCCGGCGACGACAAGATGGAGGCGGCGGCCCGCGCCCAGGCGAAGAGCATCTGGGACATCGCGGCGCACTATACCGCGGCGTTCAAGCAGAACATCGCCGACCTCAACATCCGCCAGCCCTCGCGCTGGTCGGTCGCGACCGACCATATCGCCGAGATGATCGATTTCGCGGAGAAGATCGCGCCGGAGCATTGCTACACGCTCGATTCGGGCCTGTATTTCGATGTGACCACCGTGCCCGACTATGGCCGCCTCGCCGGCAATCGGGACGATGCCGCGGAAGGGCGGATCGATCCGGTGGCCGGCAAGCGCCATCCGCAGGATTTCGCCATCTGGCGCAAATCGCCGCCGGGCGAGCAGCGCCAGATGGAATGGGACAGCCCCTGGGGCAAGGGCGCGCCGGGCTGGCACCTCGAATGCTCGGTGATGAGCATCAAGTATCTAGGGGCTCCCTTCGACATCCATACCGGCGGGATCGACCATCGGGAGATCCATCACCCCAATGAGATCGCGCAGAATCAGGCCTTTTGCGGCTGCGGCGATTCGGGCGCGCATTTCTGGATGCACAACAACTTCCTGGTCGATCGCCAGGGGAAGATGAGCAAGTCCAAGGGCGGCTTCACCACGCTCCAGTCGCTGATCGACGCGGGCGTGCATCCGCTCGCCTACCGGCTGATGTGCCTTTCCGCCCAGTATCGCAGCGAACTGGAATTCTCGGCCGAGAACCTGGCGGCGGCACTGACCCGGCTCAAGCGGCTGGTGATGACGGTGACGGCGCTCAAGGCCCGGGCCGAGGGCGAAGGCACGGCGCCCCAGGCCTGGCTGGCGCGGCTGGACGAAGCCGTGTCGGATGATCTCAACACGCCCAGGGCGCTGCCGGCGCTCGACGAACTGCTCGCCGAGAAGAAGCTGTCGCCGGCCGACCGCCTGGCCGGGCTCGCGGCGTTCGATGCAGTGCTCGGCCTGCGGCTGCTCGAGCTGACTCGCGAGGAGCTCCGCATGCGGCCTGCGAGCGCCACGATCACCGCGCGGGAGATCGAGGACCGGCTGGTCGAGCGCAAGGAAGCCCGGTTGGTAAAGGACTTCCAGCGCTCCGACACGATCCGCGACGAACTCGCCGCGGCAGGCGTGGAGGTAATGGACGGCGATCCGCTGGGCTGGGACTGGAAGCCGGTGCTCGACTGACGGAGAAAGGCGCGCTCGCCGCCGCCCGGCCCGAATCCCGACCGGGATCGCAATCTAGGCCTTTGACCCGGGCCGGGCGCGCGCTAGCCTCCGGTCCATGAAGGCCGTGCTTCCCGCCCTCGCCCGCCCGCTGGTGGAGCCGCAGCTCCCGGCCGGGCTCGACGTCCATTGGTTCACGAGCGCCGACGAGGCGGTCGCGCTCGTCGCCGACGCGGATATCGGCTGGCTCGACCACAATGATCCGCGCGAATGGGCGCGTGCCGTGGCGGCGGCCGGGCGGCTGCAATGGCTGTCGACCATCTATGCCGGGCTCGACGCGCTCGATACCGGCCTGTTGCAGGCCCGCGGCACCCGCGTGACCAATGGCAGCGGCGTCAACGCGCATGCCGTTGCCGAATATGCCGTGATGGGCGCGCTGGTCGCCGCCAAGCGCTTCGACCAGGTGGTGCGCGCCGCGGACCGCCACGAATGGCCGACCGATGCGCCGGGCAAGCTCGAGCTGTTCGAGAGCAAGGCGCTGGTGATCGGCTATGGCACGATCGGGCGGCTGATCGGGGAACGGCTCGCGGCGTTCGGCGTCGAGGTGACCGGCGTCACGCGCTCGGGCGCCGAAGGCACGGTGCGGCCCGACGCCTGGCGCGCGCTGCTGCCCGAGACCGACTGGCTGTTCCTCGCCGCCCCCGCCACCACCGAGAGCCGCGCGATGATCGGCGCCGAGGAGCTGGCCGCGATGAAGCCCGGCGCCTGGATCGTGAATGTCGGCCGCGGCGAGCTGATCGACCAGGATGCGCTGATCGAGGCCTGCACCCGGCGGCGGATCGCCGGCGCGTTTCTCGACACGGTCACGCCCGAGCCGCTGCCACCCGAGCATCCCTTGTGGAGCACGGCGAACATCATCCACTCGATGCACCTGTCCGGCCGCAGCCAGACGCGGATGTTCCTGCGCGCCGCCGCGCTGTTCGTCGAGAATGCCCGGGCCTTTGTGGAGGGTCGCCCGCTCCGGAACGAAGTCGATCTCGCCGCGGGATACTGAAATCTCCCGCCCGCCTCGGTTTTGCTTGCATCGGATGCCGGCGGGTTATTAGTTAGGCAAATGCCTAATCAAATCGATGCCGCATTCGCCGCCCTTGCCGATCCCACGCGCCGCGCGGTGGTCGAGCGGCTGGGCGATGGGCCGGCCAGCGTGAGTGCGCTCGCTGCCGGCTTCACCATGGCGATGCCGAGCTTCCTGCAGCACATCCGCCTGCTCGAGGGCGCCGGCCTGGTGCGCACCGCGAAGCAGGGCCGGGTGCGCACCTGCACGCTCGAGCCGCTCGTCCTCGCCGCAGTGGAGCAATGGATCATCGAGCGCCGCCGCACGACCGAGGCGCGCTACGACCGCCTCGCCCATTTCCTCGATGCGCAGGACAAGGAGAAGGACCATGGCTGAAGCCGTCCACGACAAGTTCGTCATCGAGCGCCGTTTCAAGCAGGCCCCGGCAAGGGTATTCGCGGCGTTCGCCACCGAGGAGGGCAAGGCGCGCTGGTTTTCGGGGCCGAACGAGACCTGGGAGATGGTCGATCGCCACTTCGATTTCCGGGTGGGCGGCACCGAGCATCTGGAAGGCCGCTGGAAGAGCGGCACGGTCACGCGCTTCGACTGTTCCTATCACGACATCGTGCCGGATGCCCGCATCGTCTACGCCTATCGCATGAAGCTGAACGGCAAGCCGATCTCCGTGAACCTCTGCTCGATCGAGCTGCTGCCCGACGGCGACGGCACCCGCCTGCTCCACACCGAGCATGGCATCTATCTGGACGGCTATGAGGACAATGGATCCCGCTTCCACGGGATCAGCCTCCAATATGACAAGCTGGCCGAGACGCTGCCCGGCTGACGGCTTCGTTGCGCCAGGGCGGGCATTCGTCGCGGAACGCTATGCCCGCCATCCTCGGCACGCCAGCACGGCACCTGTCCCTTCCCCGGGTTCAGGAGGACCACCATGCCCGTTGCCGCTCGCTCCATCGTCTTCGCGCCGGCACTGCTGCTCGCCGCGTCCGCCTGCTTCGCGGGCACGCCGGACAAGGCCGCCGCCAACGCATCCGAAGCGGCGGCCGGGCCCGCGCGGCAGAGCCTCTCCATCACCGGGGACGTCCAGGCGCCGGCGGGCGTGCCAATGGCAGGCGGCAAGGTCGTTGCCTGCTCCTCGCCCTATCAGAGCTGCAAGACCAAGATCGAGGCGCCGCTGCGCCAGGCAGGCGGCTCGACCTGGGCCTATGCGCTGGCGCTGCCCGATCGCGGGCCGTGGCAGCTCATCGCATGGCAGGATGTCGATGGCGACGACGAGGCTTCACCGGGCGACTATCTGGGGATCGCCCGCGACGGCGCCGAGATCGCGGCGCCGGCCAGCGCGGTGCGCATCGCGGTGAAGCGAGTCGAGGGAGACCAGACTGCGGCCAAGGCCTCGAACGGGGATATTCCGGGGCTGGCGGGAAGCTGGTCGCAGTCCTCGACCGGCACCGAGCTGGTGATCGGCTCCAGGATCATGTTCCAGCCGAGCATGGCGACCGGCTATGGCACCAATCTGGGCGGCACCTTCGGCCCCGGCTCGGCGACCAACACCACGATCGTGACCGAGTCCATGCCGGTGACCGTGCGGCGCCAGATGAACCTCGTCATCCGCCGGGACGGCACCTTCACCTGGCGGATCACCAAGGTCCAGCCGGAAGGCAAGGGCTGCTCCAAGACGATCACGCAGGAGAAGCTCGGCCGCATCCAGACCGGGGGCGGCAAGATGACCTTCGCGATCCAGGGCGGCCAGGAGAGCTGGAGCGGCTGCGGCAAGGGCGGCTCGGGCACGATCTCGCCACGTAGCGAGACCTACAGCTACAGCAATGCCGGCGGCGGCCTGCGGCTCTCCGGCCCGGGCGGCGTGAACTGGTCGTTCCGCCGGGGCTGAGGGATTTACCCTGTCGGGGAAATTTTTCGCTTGCATGAATTTACCCAGCCAGGGTAAGCCTCCCGAGCTATGACCACACTTGCAGGCACCAAGATCCGCCGCTTCCGCGAGGAACGCTCCCTCACCCGCGCCGCGTTCGGCGCGTGGTTCGACATTCCCGGCTCCACCGTCCAGGGCTGGGAGAAGGACGGCAAGCGCGCGAACGCCAAGGTCATGAACCTGATCGCCGCGCACGGCATCGCCGGCGCCGCCGACTGGAACGTCACCGTGCGCGATGCGGAGAACGACATGCATGCGAGCTGGAGCCCGTCGAGCTGGAAGGCGGCCGAGGCGCGCCAGCTCCCCAATTACCCCGATCAGGGCGCGCTCGACGCGGCGACGACCCAGCTCACGTCCTTCCCTCCCCTGGTCTTCGCCGGGGAGGCGCGCGAGCTGACCAGCGAGCTCGCCAAGGTGTCGCGTGGCGAGGCCTTCCTGCTCCAGGGCGGCGACTGCGCCGAGAGCTTTGCCGAGTTCCACCCGAACAACATCCGCGACACGTTCCGCGTCATTCTCCAGATGGCGGTGGTGCTCACCTTCGCCTCGAAGCTGCCGACGGTGAAGCTCGGGCGCATGGCCGGCCAGTTCGCCAAGCCGCGTTCCGCCGATACCGAGACGATCGGCGGCGTCGAGCTGCCCAGCTATCGCGGCGACAATGTCAACGACATCGCCTTCACCGCCGAGGCGCGCATGCCCGATCCGCAGCGGATGCTCCAGGGCTATTCGCAGTCGGCGGCGACGCTCAACCTGCTGCGCGCCTTCGCGCAGGGCGGCTATGCGAACCTGCACCAGGTCCACAGATGGACCCACGACTTCATGGGCCGCAGCCCCTGGGCGAAGAAATATGCCGACCTGGCCGACCGGATCGGCGAGGCGCTCGACTTCATGGCCGCGTGCGGCATCGACGCGGACAGCGTGCCGCAGCTCAAGGCCACCAATTTCTACACCAGCCACGAGGCGCTGCTCCTGCCCTATGAGGAAGCGCTCACGCGCCAGGACAGCCTGACCGGCGACTGGTACGACACCAGCGCGCACTTCCTCTGGATCGGCGACCGCACGCGCTTCGAGGGCTCGGCCCATGTCGAGTTCCTGCGCGGCATCGGCAATCCGATCGGCATGAAGTGCGGGCCCACCCTCGAGCCCGACGCGCTGCTGCGCCTGCTCGACACGCTCAATCCGAGCCGGACGCCGGGACGGATGACGCTGATCACGCGCTATGGCCATGACAAGATCGAGGCCGGCCTGCCCAAGCTCGTCCGCGCGGTGAAGCGCGAGGGGCATCCGGTGGTGTGGAGCTGCGATCCGATGCACGGCAACGTGATCAAGGCCGCCAATGGCTACAAGACCCGGCCGTTCGAGCGGATCCTGGCCGAGGTGCGTGGCTTCTTCGCGGTCCACCGCGCCGAAGGCACGTTCGCGGGCGGCATCCATGCCGAGATGACGGGGCAGAACGTCACCGAATGCACCGGCGGCGCGATCGACATCACCGAGCAGGGCCTTGCCGATCGCTACCACACCCATTGTGATCCACGTCTCAATGCGGGACAGAGCCTGGAACTCGCCTTCCTGCTGGCCGAAATGCTCAACGAGGAAATGGCGGAACGCCGTAAGGCCGCTGCTTGATCAATTGTTGCGGAACACATCCGTAATTTAGCGGATTTACATCGCTGTCAGCATCTTGGATGGACTGCGCTTTACGCGGAGTTTTAGTTGGCAACGGTGAGGGAGCGTCTGCCAGAGGACTGGGCTGCGTCGGTGCGTCCGGCGCTAATGCTGTTTGCGGGTGCGTTGATCGGCTGCATTAGCTGGGCCCTGTGGCACCGTTTCACCGGCCGGAATCCCCCGATCGGCATCGCCATCGGAGTTTCGGTCAGCGGCCTGATCCTGAGCAGCACCCGGCTCTGGCCGCTGCTCGCGATCGCCGTGCTCGCCACCTATGAGATCTTCGAGCCGCAATATCCGCTGGTCGCCAAGCTCGCCGCCGCGCTGGGCCTGGCGTTCGGCGCGCTGCTGACCGCGTCGATCATCCGCCGGCGCGGCGTCCGGCCCACGGAACTGCTCGATCCGCGCTCGATCCTCTGGGTGTTCGCCGCAGCATTGGCGGGATCGCTGCTGGCCGCAGGGATCGTCGCGCTCGGTACGATCGCGGCGGGCCGGCCGACCAACTTCGTCGAGAAGTTCGCGCAACAGGGCCTGGGCATGATCCTGGCGGCGCCATTCGTGCTCGTCTGGGCAAGGCCGCTGCGCGAGCGCTGGTCGCTCCTCCGGTGGACCGGCTTCGTCGCCGCCATGCTGCTTTGCGCCGTGGTGACGACGGTCGTCTTCCTGCTGCCCCGCGAGGATCCCGTCGCCTGGGCGATCTTCCCGCCGCTCGTGCTCGCGGCGCTGGGCTGGCACCTGCGCGGCGCGACCACCGCCATGGCCATTTGCGCGGTGATCGTGCTGTGGAGCACCGAGATCGCGACCGGGCCGTTCGCGCTCGCCGCGCCCGACAATCGCGTGCTGCTCGCCCAGATGTTCGTCGCGGTCACCTGCGCGACCATCGCCCTGCTCGCCGCCCATGCGGACGAACGCCATGCCGAGGACAAGCTTCGCATCGCCGCCAAGCGGATCGAAGTCTCGCGGCGCAACCTCACCAACATGGCGCGCGATGCCGCGACCGCGGTGGCGATCCTCGACCGGGACATGCGCTATGTCGCCGCTTCGCAGCGCTATGTCGCCGATCATCACCTGCCTGAGGGCATGGCGCTCGAGGGGCATAGCCATTTCGAGGTCTTCCCCGATTGCTCGCCCGAGCGCCGCGCCATGTTCGCGCGCGTGCTCGACGGCGAGCAGCTTTCCGGGGACGGGGACCCCTTGCTACATGCCGATGGCAGCGTCGACTATGTGCGCTGGAGCCATCGCCCCTGGTATGACGAGGACGACCGCATCGCGGGCATCGTGCTGGCGAGCGAGATCGTGACTGCCGAGATGGAGGCACGCCGCAAGCTGGAAGAGGCCGAGCGCCGCTATCGCGCCGTGTTCGAGCAGGCCGGCGTGGGCGTGGGCCGGCTCTCGCTCGAGGGCGTGTTCCTCGAAGTCAACGAACGGATCTGCGAGCTCACCGGCCATCCGCGCGAGGCGCTGATCGGCGAGAGCTGCCGCAAGACCAGCACTGCCGAGGAGTGGCCCGCGACCATCGAGGGGATCGGGGCCCTGGCGCGGGGTGAAGTCGCCTATTATTCGGACGACCGCATGGTGGTGACGCACGAGGGGGCGCTGCGCCCCGTGCATTGCACCGCCAATCTCGTCCGCTCGGGCGACGGCACCGAAGACTATATCGCGGTCGTGCTCCAGGACATCTCGCCGCGCATCGCCGCGCAGCGCGCGCTGGAGGAGAGCGAGAAGCTGCTCCGCCTGGCCCAGGAAGCCGCCGGGGTGGGCGTGTGGGAGATCGACCTGGTGCGCGGCGGCTCGCGCCATTCGCCGCAGAGCGCGCGCCTGTTCGGCCTCGAATGGCGCGAGGGCGAGTATCGCATGGCCGATGTCGCGGAACGACTGGGCACGGAGCAGGTGGCTGAGCTGCGCAAGGCGATCGGCAGCGCCAGGCGGATCAGGGGCCCGCTCGACATGACGCTGCGGCTGACGATGCCCGATGGCGAGATACGCTGGGTGACGCTGCAGGGCCGCTACGACCCGCATGACGGCCAGCCGCGGCTGCTCGGCCTGGTGATCGACATCACCCATGACGTGGAAGCCGATGCTCAGCTGCGCGAGGTGCACGAGAAGCTGCTCCGGCTTGCCCGGTTGAACGCCATGGGCGCTATGGCATCGACGCTGGCGCACGAGCTCAACCAGCCGCTCGCGGCGATCACCAACTATCTCGAGGCCTGCCGCTATCTCACGCGCTCGCGCGGGGAGCCGGACCACGACATCCTCGACGCGCTCGACCATGCCCGGGTGCAGGCGCTCCGGGCCGGCGACATCATCCGCAAGATCCGCTCCTTCACGGTCAGCGGCGAAATCGTCCAGGCGCGCCTCGACCTGAACGCAGTGATCTACTCGGCCTGTGCGGCGGTGCGGCAACTCAAGATCGCGCGCGAGGCGAGGATCGACTGCGACTTCGATCCGGCGCCGGCCAATCTGGTCGGCGATGCCCTTCAGATCGAGCAGGTGCTGAGCAACCTCATCCGCAACGGCGTGGAGGCCACGGCGGGACGCGCCCGCCGCGAAGTGAGCATAACGACCCGCGTCGAGCCGGAGGAGGTCGTCGTCCAGATCGCCGATAGCGGCGGCGGCCTCAGCGAAGCGATGCTCGACAATCTGTTCGAGCCGTTTCGAACCACGAAGGAGAGTGGCACCGGGCTCGGCCTGCCGATCTGCCGCACGATCGTGGAAGCGCATGGCGGGCGGCTCTGGGCCGAGAACGGCCCCGGCGGCGGCGCGATCTTCAGCTTCGCGCTGCCGTCCGCGGCGACGGAGGAAACCGCCCGGCTCCACGGCGAAACATACTGAAACACCGTTGCAAGACCCGAGATGCAAGAGCGACCTCAGCCGGCGCCTTGCCCCTCTGTGCCGCCGGCTCCCCAAACTACGGGGCGACCGGAGAACGACCTCCGGTCGCCCTGGCCTTTATCAGGCGGGCGCATGGCAGACCGCCTCGATGTTGAGCCCGTCGGGATCGCGCACAAAGGCAGCATAATAGTTCGCGTGATACTGCGGCCTGAGCCCGGGCGCACCGTGGTCGCGCCCACCGGCCGCCAGCGCCGCTGCGTGAAAACCATCCACTTCGGCGCGAGTGGCGGCGCGGAAGGCGATGTGCGTCCCCTCCCCCACCCGCTCATTGTCGCCGATCCAGAAGAAGGGATCGTCGCCCCGTCCGAAACCATGCGCGGTGCCGCCCGAGCCGTTCTCGTGCGCCGGCACGGTCATCAGCAGCGTGATGCCCAGCGGAGCCAGGGCGGCCGCGTAGAAACGCCTCGAAGCCTCGGCGTCCGAAACCGCGAAGCCGACATGATCGAGCATCTGCCTTCTCCTGCTCAGGGATAGAGATCGACGATTTCCGCGCCCTCGCCCTCCGCCGCGAGCAGCAGCGTCCGGTGGCAATGCTCGGGATTGCGCTCGAAGCAGAGCAACGCGCTCGGCTTTTCCGCGGCCAGCGCGCGCATCGCCGCTGCCTCCGCTTGCGCCTCGGGCAGATGGAGCTGCCCGGCATAGACTTGGCGGAGCGTGTCCACATCGCCCTTTTTCGCGGCATCGCGGCCGGGCTTGGGCGTGCCCAGATGCCTCAGCAGCACATAATCGATCCCCGCCGCCTTCAGGCTCGCGGCGAGGATGTTCTTCGAGAAGCCCGGCCGCCGGGAGAGCGGCACCGCCCGCACGTCGATCACCCGCTCCACCCCGGCCGTGCGCAACGCGGCGAGGAACTCGTCCATCGTCGTCGCTTCATAGCCGATGGTGAAGATCCTCATGCGATCGCCTTCTCTCCGCGGAGCGCATGGACCGCGCCCCAGGCGATCAACGCCTGGCCGGCGAAATAGGTCGGCCATACCAGCAGCTGCGGAATCGGCGAGCCGGCGAGCGGCCCCATGCGCAGGAAGATCAGCCAGTCGGAGGCGAAGAACAGCAACGCCCCCGCCGCGACCAGCGCGCCGAGCCGGCTGAGCATGGCCGAGGCGGTCATCAGCGCCAGGCCGAACACATAGACTCCGAGCAGCTCCGGATTGGGCAGCGTCGCGAACAGATACCAGGCGAGCACCGCCACGGCGGCGGCGATCGGCGGCGCGATCCAGTTGGCCGCGGGAAGGCGGCGGTGGCGCAGATAGAGATAGCTCGCCAGCAGATGGCCGGCCATGAACGCCACCCCGCCGATGGTGAAGCCGTGCAGTTCGAGCAGCACGTCGCCGAGCGCGCCCAGCGCGAGCACCGCGCCGATGATCCGCCCATCCTGGTTGACTGCCTTGCCGCGCGCCCAGAGAGCGAGCAGGCCGACGCCGAGTCCCTTCCAGACGATGGCGGCGACGCCGCCGGCCTCCAGCCAGTAATTGGCGTAATAGCTGGCGCCAGCGATGATCGCGGCGGCGAAGAGCGGTTCGATGCGATTGCGGTCCATCCGCCCTTGATGCCGCGTGACTGGCGCTCTGCCAAGCATCGCTCTATCGGAAGCCGATGCACGACATCCACATCATCGGCGGCGGCCTTGCCGGCTCGGAAGCGGCCTGGCAGCTCGCGAACCAGGGTTTCAAGGTCCGCCTCTCTGAAATGCGCGGCAGCGGCACCATGACCCCGGCGCACCAGACCGACGGGCTCGCCGAGCTGGTCTGCTCCAACAGCTTCCGTTCGGACGATGCGCAGAACAACGCGGTCGGCCTGCTCCACCAGGAGATGCGCGACCTGGGCTCGCTGATCATGGCCGAGGGCGACCGGCACAAGGTGCCCGCCGGCTCGGCGCTGGCGGTGGACCGTGACGGCTTCTCGGCCGGAGTGACCGCCGCGCTGATGGCCCATCCGAACATCGAGATCGTCCGCGAGCGCGTGGACAGGCTCCCCGAGGCCGGGCCGACGATCGTCGCCACCGGCCCCCTCACCGCCCCGGGCCTGGCCGAGAGCATCGGCACGGCGACCGGCAAGGACCAGCTCGCCTTTTTCGACGCGATCGCCCCGATCGTGCATCGCGAGAGCATCGACATGGAAACCGCCTGGTTCCAGTCGCGCTGGAACAAGGTCGGCCCGGGCGGCACGGGCAAGGACTATATCAACTGCCCGATGACCAAGGAGCAGTATCTCGCCTTCCACGCCGCCTTGCTCGCGGGGGAAAAGACCGAGTTCCGCGAATGGGAGAACGTCCCCTATTTCGAAGGCTGCATGCCGGTCGAGGTGATGGCCGAGCGGGGCGTCGACACGCTGCGCTTCGGGCCGATGAAGGGCGTGGGGCTCGACGATCCCAGAACCGGGCGCTGGCCCTATGCGGTGGTCCAGCTCCGGCAGGACAATGCCTCCGGCACGCTATGGAACATGGTGGGATTCCAGACGAAGCTGAAATATGCCGACCAAGTTGCTCTTTTCAGGACCATTCCCGGCCTGGAGAAAGCAGAGTTCGCGCGCCTTGGCGGGCTGCATCGCAATACTTTCATCAAGTCGCCCGAACTGCTCGACGGCGAGCTGCGCCTGAAGAGCGCCCCCCATATCCGCTTTGCCGGGCAGATCACCGGCTGCGAGGGCTATGTCGAGAGTTCGGCGATCGGGCTGCTCGCCGGGCGCTTCGCGGCTGCGGAGCTGGCGGGCGAGGCGCTGGCGCCGCCGCCGCGCGAGATGGCGCTGGGCGCGCTGCTCTCGCATATCACCGGAGAGGCGGAGGCCGAGACCTATCAGCCGATGAACGTCAATTTCGGGCTGTTCCCGCCGATCCCCGGCAAGACCAAAAAGGCCGATCGCAAGCAGATGTACACCGGCCGCGCCCGCGAAGCGATGCAGGGCTGGATGGCTCAGTCCTCGCTGTCGCCGGCTTCCTGACGGGAGCTGCCCGGCGCCTGCGCCTGCGTCTTCGCCGGGGCGCAGGCGCAGCGCGGCTTGGCATTGCGCTTCACCGCAGTGGTGGCGAACTCGGCGCGGGTCAGCGTGCCGGACTTGTCCTTGTCGGCCCCCTGGAAACGGTCGACCGCCTTCACCGACCATTCCTCGAAGCTCAGCTTGCCGTCGCGATCGGAGTCGAGCTTGGCGAAGAGCTTGCGGCGCAGGGCGAAATACTCGTCCTTGGTGATCGCATCGTTCTTGTCCTTGTCGATCCGGTCGAACCGTTTCTGCTCGCGCGTCTTCGCGGCGGCGCTGGGCGGCTCGGCCGGGAGATCCTGCTCCGTTTCGGACGCAACTGTTGTGGCGGGGGCCGGCGGGAGCCTGGTTTCGGTGCTCGCGGAGCCGCGAAACAGGAACAATCCGGCTACGACCAGCAACAACGCGCCCGCCGCGCCCACGAGATAGCGCCACATCCCTTCTCTCTCCCCCTCTGAGACGAGAGCAAGGCTAGCCCGGGCGCCGGGTCAACGTCCAGTGAGGCGGTGCCACAACAGCCGGCCCACCCGCCCCGGTGCGCCCGCCGGCTTCGGCGCCTCCGCGAGGTCCAG
>OAOK01000055.1_pt1 | contig 62869 bp, 66 predicted proteins | sample 1641101 | NCBI WGS metagenome assembly OAOK01 (sample SAMEA104232307, study PRJEB22302) | sediment metagenome | biome: forest; feature: aquifer; material: sediment | place: USA | collected 2011-08-07 | depth 0.01 m
GGCGCCGCCCTTGGCGGGCTTGGGCGCCGGCTCCATCTGGGTCGGGTCGAGCCCGGCGGTGAGGGCATCCGTATCGGCGAGCGGCCAGCGCGGGTTCGCCCAGCTGGGGCCCGAGGCAGTGTTCTCGAGCCCGTCGAAAAACTGCTGCCACCTGGGCTCGATGCCCGTCGGATCCGCCTTGTAGCGGCGGTACAAAGTCTCGACGAAGGCGGGGCTCACGCCGCCGGCGATGTCGTCGAAGTCCAGGCCCTCATAGCCCATGGTCACCAATCCAGTCTCTGTTAGCGCTCCCATTCCGTGCAGGAGATAGGAGCGCTCCCGTTACAATTCAGCCCTTGAGCACTTCGACCAGCGTCGAGCCCAGCTCGGACGGGCTGGCGGCGACGCGGATGCCCGCTTCTTCCATCTTGGCGATCTTCTCCTCGGCGCCGCCCTGGCCGCCCGAGACGATCGCGCCGGCATGGCCCATGCGGCGGCCCGGAGGCGCCGTGCGACCGGCGATGAAGCCGGCCATCGGCTTCTTGCGGCCACGCTTGGCCTCGTCGATCAGGAACTGCGCGGCTTCCTCTTCGGCCGAGCCGCCGATCTCGCCGATCATGATCATCGACTGGGTGGCGTCGTCGGCGAGGAACAGCTCGAGCACGTCGATGAAGTTGGTGCCGTTGACGGGGTCGCCGCCGATGCCCACCGCGGTAGTCTGGCCCAGGCCGGCATTGGTGGTCTGGAACACCGCCTCATAGGTGAGGGTGCCCGAGCGCGAGACGACGCCCACCGAGCCCTTCGAGAAGATCGAGCCCGGCATGATGCCGATCTTGCACTCGCCCGGGGTCAGCAGGCCGGGGCAGTTCGGGCCGATCAGGCGCGACTTCGAGCCCGACAGGGCGCGCTTCACCTTGACCATGTCGAGCACCGGAATGCCCTCGGTGATGCAGACGATCAGCGGCACTTCGGCGTCGATCGCCTCGAGGATCGAGTCGGCGGCGAAGGGCGGCGGGACGTAGATGACCGAGGCGTCGGCACCGGTCTTGGTCACGGCCTCGGCAACGGTGTCGAACACGGGCAGGCCGATATGCTCGGTGCCGCCCTTGCCGGGGGTAACGCCGCCGACCATCTGCGTCCCATAGGCAAGCGCCTGCTGGGTGTGGAAGGTGCCGGTCTCACCGGTCATCCCCTGGGTGATGACCTTGGTGTTCTTGTTGATCAGGATGCTCATGCGTTCACTGGGCTCCAGGCGCTTTGGATTCGGTTGGGGAGGAGGAGCGCAGCACGACCCAGCCGCCATAGGCGGCGGCGGTCAGGCGAACGCTGTCTCGTGCGGAAGTGGCGACCGACGCGCCGACCGCGCTGGCGGTCGGCCGGGCGGTGAGGGGCACGCTATCCTCCTCGGGGAGGACGACCTTGCGGGCGGCGAAATAATCGTCGTCGGACAGCGCGTGCCACAGCACGATGCAGCTGTCGCCGATCGGCGTGCCGCTGGGCGCGGCGGTGGGTGGCATCAGATAGAGCTGGCCGCCGGCGATCCGGTAGATGGCGTTGGGCACCTGCGCGGCGGCGGGCGCGGGCAGCTTCTCCGCCTCGCCGCGCGTGGCGACCGTGCTGGCGCCGAGCGCGCGCCGCGCGGCGGCGGGGAGCGCGGCGAAGCCGATCGACTCCGCGACGCTCTTGCTCAGCCGTACCGCGCCGCTGACGCAGGCGGCCTGGAACAGCGGCACCGGCTCGGCGGGGGCCGTGGGCGTCGCTTCCTGCGCGGCGGCGGGCAGGGCGACGCCAAGGCCAAGAACGAACAGCGCGATCCGCTTCATCTCATTCCCCCAGCCATTGTCGTTCGAACGCGCTTCGCGATGCGGTCTCGGCCGCGATCCTCTTGCGGATCACGGCCGAGACCGGCAGCGCGAGAGGGCGCTTCGGCATATCAGGCGAGCGAGCCGTCGATCGCCTTGCAGGCCACCAGCAGTTCCTTGACCGCATCGACCGAGACCGTGAGGTTGGCCTTGGCTTCGTCGGTCAGGTTGATCTCGATGATCTTCTCCACGCCGTCCTTGCCGATGATGATCGGCACGCCGACGTACAGATCGTCGACGCCGTACTGGCCGGTCAGGTGCGCGGCGGCCGGCAGGACGCGCTTCTTGTCGTAGAGATAGCTCTCGGCCATCGCGATCGCCGAGGTGGCGGGCGCGTAGAAGGCGGAGCCGGTCTTGAGCAGGCCGACGATCTCGCCGCCGCCCGAGCGGGTGCGCTGCACGATCGCGTCGATGCGCTCCTTGGTCGAGAAGCCCATCGCGATCAGGTCGCTGACCGGGATGCCCGACACGGTCGAATATTCGAGGACCGGGACCATGGTGTCGCCGTGGCCGCCGAGCACGAAGCTGTTCACGTCCTTCACCGAGACCTGGAATTCCTCGGCGAGGAAGTGGCTGAAGCGCGCCGAGTCGAGCACGCCGGCCATGCCGACCACCTTGGTGTGCGGAAGCCCAGAGAATTCGCGCAGCGCCCAGACCATGGCGTCCAGGGGATTGGTGATGCAGATCACGAACGCATCCGGCGCATTGGCGGCGATGCCCTCGCCCACGGCCTTCATGACCTTGAGGTTGATGCCGAGCAGGTCGTCGCGGCTCATGCCCGGCTTGCGGGCGACGCCGGCGGTCACGATGATCACATCGGCGCCCGCAATGTCCGCATAGTCGTTCGAGCCGGTGATCCTGGCGTCGAAGCCTTCGACCGGACCGCACTGGCTCAGGTCGAGCGCCTTGCCCTGGGGCACGCCCTCGACCACGTCGAACAGGACGATGTCGCCCAGGCCCTTGAGTGCGGCGAGGTGGGCGAGCGTACCGCCGATGTTGCCGGCGCCGATCAGCGCGATCTTCTTGCGGGCCATGGAAACTCCCTATGGGTCTGGTTCAACCGGACACAGACGCGCGTACCGGCGCGCCGGTGAAAGCGGTGGCGGCTTAGGCCCATAATAGGAGAGTCGCAACCCATGAAAGCGGAGAGCCGCGGAATATCTTTGCAACTAATTCGCAAGTGCAATAAGCGACTTACGCCTCTTCGCAGGCATCGACATAGCGCCGTTCGCCCGTGGCGGGATTGAACCATACGACCACGAGCCGTCCGCTCTCCTCGTCGAGGAAGCGTTCCGTGGTGGGCTGCCAGCCGGCCGCGTCGAGCGGAGTGCCGGCGCCGCGATAATGGAAGCGTTCGAACAGCGTGCCGAGCAGCAGCGCCCCGGCCGCGACCAGCATCGGCCAGGCAGTGGCGTCCCACAGCGTCATCGCGACGGCGGCGGCGAGCCAGAGCGCTGCCGCGACCGTCACGATCAGGCGGAGCATCGCGATCAGTCCAGCGGGGCCGGGTCGAGCACCACCGCCGTGCCATAGGCGACGACTTCGTTCATCGCCTGGGCGATCTCGCCCGAGTCGAAGCGCATCATCACGATCGCATTGGCGCCCATGGCATGGGCGTTGGCGACCATCCGGTCGATCGCATGACGACGGGCATCCTCGACCAGCCGCGTATATTCGGGGATCTCGCCGCCGACGATCGAGCGCAGCGACGCGCTGATGTTGCCGCCGATGCCGCGGCTGCGGACGACGACGCCGAATACTTGTCCCAGAGTACGAACGACGCTGTGGCCCGGAATATTCTCGGTAGTGGTGACGATCATGGTTCTACCCCGTGAGTCGGTGGCGCCATCCTGCCGGTGCGCGGATGGATTGCCAAGCGCCGCGCCATGCTGATAGCTCTCCGCCCCGAGCAAGGGGGTGGGATGCACGGGAAGATCGATTTTTCGGTGCTCAAGGTGACGGCGGCGACCTCGGCGGCGCTGCTGGCGAGCGGCTGCGGGGGCGGCCAGCTGGTCGCGAACCAGCCGACCCAGCTGTGCGTCGACGCCGGCGGCCGGCGCATCGCCGATGCGAGCTGCGGCGCGCGCGGCGGTGGCGGCGGCGTGGGGCATGCCTATTATGTCGGCCGCGGCCAGCGCGTGCCCGAGATGGGAGAAGTCGCCCGGGGCGGCTCGATCCGGCCGAGCGCCGGCGTCTCCTATTCGAGCGCGAGCAGGGGCTCGGTGTCGCGCGGCGGCTTCGGGCGCTCGGCCGGCTTCCATGGCGGCTTCGGAGGCGGGTGATGCGGCGCACCCCGGTCGCCCCGCGGCCGGACTGGCAGGCTCGGGTCGAGGCGCTGGGCCTTGTCTGGCACAGCATGGACGGTCGCCCCTATTGGGACGAAAGCGCCTGCTATCGCTTCAGCCTGAGGGAAATCGAGGAGATCGAGGCGGCGACCGCCGAGCTCTATCGGCTGTTCCTGGCGGCGGGCGAGCATGTCCTCGCCAACGACCTGCTCGGCAGCTTCGGCATCCCCGAGCCGGCCTGGGCCGCGATCCGGCGGGCCTGGGACGAAGAGCCGCCCGCGCTCAATTTCGGCCGCTTCGATCTCGGCTATGCCGGCGACGGCCCGCCCCGGCTGTTCGAGTTCAACTGCGACACGCCGACCAGCCTGATCGAGGCCGCGGTGATCCAGTGGGACTGGAAGGAAGCCGTCTTTCCGGCACTGGACCAGTATAACGGCCTGCACGAGAAGCTGGTCGAGCGATGGCGTGACATCGCGCCGCTGCTCCCGGGCGGCCATGTTCATTTCGCCCATGTCGCGGACGATGCCGGCGAGGACACGGTCACCATCGCCTATCTGCGCGACACGGCGCAGGCGGCCGGGCTCGCCACCGCCGCGATCCGCATGGAGGATATCGGCTGGAGCCACGATGCGCGGCGCTTCGTCGACCTGCGGGACCAGGTGATCGAGAACTGTTTCCACCTCTATCCCTGGGAATGGCTCCTCGCCGAGGATTTTGCGCCCGCATTGCTGGAGAGCCTGGGCAGCACGCGCTGGATCGAGCCGATCTGGAAGATGATCTGGAGCAACAAGGCGATCCTGCCGGTGCTCTGGGAGCTGTTCCCCGGCCATCCGAACCTGCTCCCCGCCAGCCGGCGCCGGCTGCCCGGCGGCGACCAGGTCGCCAAGCCGCCGCTTGGGCGCGAGGGGGCGAACGTCTCGATCCTGCGTGGCGGCGAAGTCGTCGCCGAGACCGGCGGGCGCTATGACGAGAGCGGCTGGATCTACCAGGCGCTCTATCCCCTGCGCGACTTTGGCGGCGGCTATCCGGTGATCGGCGCGTGGATCGTCGATGGCGAGCCCGCCGGCATGGGCATCCGCGAGGACGGCCTCATCACCGGCAATACCGCGCGCTTCGTGCCGCACGTGATCGAGGGCTGAGCCCTCAGCCCTGGCCCGAAAGATCCTGGTAGAGCATCAGGGCGTTGCCGTCGGGATCGTAGAAGGTGAGCAGCCGGACCATGCCGGGGATCTCCTGCGCCGGCCCGTCCTGGCGCACGCCGGCCGCATCGAGCGCCGCCTTGGCCGCGTCGAGATCGACCACGCCGAAAGTGAGCGTCGCGCCGCCGCCCTGGATCACCTTCTCGACCTGGGCGAGGCCGATGGTGACGCGCGCGACCGGACTCTCGAACTCGCACCAGGCGATCTCGTCCATCCGGTAGAGGAGGTGCATGCCCAGCACGTCGCGATACCAGGCGATGCCGGCATCGAGATCGCGGACGTTGAGCGCGCAGGTGAGGCCGCCGTCAAAGCCGATGGCGGCGCGGGCAGGGGCTTCGAGCGTGGTTGCCATATCGATTCTCCGACTCTTGAGTTCCATTTGTATAGTCGATATGAATTTGGCGATGGAGTCAATGCCCCCCGAACCCGTGCCGCTGCTGCGCATGCTCGAGGCCAATCGCTGGGCGATCCCGGTGCTGGCGCTGCTGCATCGGGAGCAGGGCTCGCGCTTCGCGGTGATCGCGCGGGCATTCGACCTGCCGCACAACAGCCTGGCGCGCTGCCTCGTCCATCTGAAGGCGTGCGGCTGGGTGATTCCCAATCCCGGCCATGGCCACCCGCTGCGCCCCGAATATGTGCTGACCGAAGCCGGGCTGGCGGTGGGCGCGCTGTGCGCGCGGATCGCGGCGGCACGGGCCCGGCTGAAGCTGGGGACGGGCGACCTGCCGCGCTGGTCGCTGCCGCTGGTCGCCGGGCTGGGGCCCGACTGGACCCGCTTCGGCGAGATCCAGGCGCGTCTCGCTCCGGTGACGCCACGGGCGCTGTCGACCACGCTCAAGGCCGTGATCGACGAGGCCCTGGTGCGGCGGAAGCTGGAGGATCGCTACCCGCCGCTGCCGCTCTACGCGCTCACGGGCAAGGGCGCGGATTTCGCGGCGGCAATGGCCGGCTAGTGTTGCTCCCCTCCGTGACAGGGAGGGGGATCAGCGCTCCGCCTTTTCCCGCTTCGCATAGTCCTCGGCCAACACGCCGAACGCCAGCTTGCGCTGGCCGGTCTCGGAGATCAGACCCTTGCGGTTCCAGCCCTGCTGATAGACCGGGTGCTGTCGGCGCGGCGAACGAAAGTCCTTGAGGATCCAGGGGCTCAGCCCCTGCAGGAACGGCACCCTGGCCGCCATCTCGAGCGTGCGGCGATAATATTCGGCCTGATATTCCTCGCTGAACTTGTGCGGGGCGGCGGCGATGTCGTGATAGCCATAGAGCGCATCGGCGCCGAATTCGGAGAAGATCAGCGGCTTGGTGACCGGGCTTTGCCATTCGAAGCTCGGGAGCGCGGCGAGCGGATCGTCCGAATACCAGCCATTATAGGTGTTGATCGCCATCACATCGAGATCGCCGACCAGCGGATCGTCGATCCGCATCACCTTGCCCTGGCGCGCGCTGAGCAGGGCGGCGGTGACCAGCCGGCTGTCGTCCAGCGCACGGACGTCGCCGATCAGCGTGCGCAGAAAGGCGTTGCGGGCGTCGCTCACCGGCGTTTCGTTGGCGACGCTCCACAGCACGATCGCCGCGCGGTTGCGGTCGCGGCGGATATTCTCGGCGATCATCCGGCGCGCGGTCGCCAGCGTATCGGCATCGCCCCAGGCGACCCGCCAGTAGACGGGCACCTCGCTCCACACCAGCAGCCCCATCTCGTCGGCCAGGCGTGTCGTGCCCTCGTCGTGCGGATAATGCGCCAGGCGTACGAAATTGCCGTGGAGCCCCTGCTTGATCTCGGCGAACAGGGCGCGGGCGGCGGCGGGGCTCATGGCGCGCACCGGATCCTTGCCCAGCTCCTCCTCGTGCATCGAGATGCCGCGCAGGAAGATCGACTTGCCGTTGAGCAGGATCCTGTCGCCCAGCACTTCGATCGTGCGGAAACCGATCCGGTCGGTGAAGCGGTCCGCGCCGCTGGTGATCTCGACGTCGTAGAGCTTCGGACTGTCGGGCGACCAGCGCTGCAGGGTGCGCGGGGCGGCGAGGCTGGCGGTCCAATTGCCGTCGGCGTCGGTGCGGCCGGCGAGCGTGGCGCCGAGCGCGGGGATGGCCAGGCGGATCGGCGTGCCCGCGGCCTGTGGGCCGAGCAGATGTGCGGAAACCGCGATGCGGCCGTCCTTGCCCAGCCGCACGAACGCGTCGTCGACGAACGTCTCGGGCACGGTGACCAGGCGGATCGAGCGCGTGATGCCGCCATAGGTCTCCCAGTCGGTGACCGGCGGGGGCACGTCCTTGTCGGTCCGCGCGGAATCGACGCCCAGCGTGATCTGGTTGCTGCCGGGCCGCAGCAGTTCCGTCACGTCGAAGGCGAACGGCGTGAAGGCGCCGACATGCCTGCCCACCGGCTTGCCGTTCAGGAACACGCTGGCGGCATAATCGGCGCTGCCGAAGCGGAGATATACCCGCTTGCCCGCGCCCGCCGGCTGCCAGGCGAAGGTCCGCTGATACCAGACCAGCCCCTGATAATAGCGCATCTCGGGCGCATGGCCGATCCAGCTGCCGGGCAGGTGCGTGACCGGGGAGCGCTGCATGTCGAACTCGAACAGCGCGGTCGGGCGCCTTTCGGCCTCGTCGGCCTGGATCCTGTCCTGGAAGCGGGCGGTGCTCTCCCCCGGCGGGCCGCCATGGAAGCCGGCGACGCCGTCGCGATAGGGATCGACCGACCAGTGCCAGGCGCCGTCGAGGCTCAGGCCGGGGCGCATGTCGGCGGCGGCCAGGGTCTGGGCTGTTGCGGTAAACGGTGTCCACGCCAGCGCGAGCGCGCACCATGATGCAGGGATCGGCTTCAACTCACTCTCCCTGGGATGCGCTGCCCGGATGCGTGCCCGGGCGCTGCGGAATGACGAGGATCAGCACGAGGATCGCCGCGGCGAGCACTGCCGATGCGAGCGGACGGCTGAAGTCGAGCCCGCCCTTGGCAAGCGGCTTGTCGAGGAAATCGCCCACCGTCGCGCCGAGCGGCCGGGTGAGGATGAAGGCGGCCCAGAACAGCGCGACGCGGCTCGTCCCGGTCCGGTAATAGAGCAATGCCAGCCCCGCGAGCGCGCCGCCGAACAGCATCGCGCCGCCGGCATAGCCGAGCCCGCCATCATCCGCCGCCCAGTCGCCGAGCGCGGTGCCGAGCGTCTGCGAGAAGGTGATGGTCAGCCAGTAGAAGCCCTCGGCCCGGGGCGAGCGCACCGTGTCGACCGAGACCGATCCCAGCACCGCGTGCCACAGGCCCAGCGCGCCGAGCACGCAGGCGAGCAGCAGGGCCGAGCCGCCGGTATAGCCGATGCCCAGCGAGCGCGTGGCGAAATCGGCCATGGTGGTGCCGGCCGTCGTCGAGGCGATGATCGTCGCCCAATAGAGAAAGGGGTGGAAGCGCCGGGCCGCGATCTGCCAGGCGACGAGCAGGATCAGCGGGACGATGAAGATGGCGGTGCTGGCGAGATAGCCCATCTCCCAGGTCATCGAGACGGTGTCGCCGCCCGTCTCGCCGAGCGTGGTGGCGAGGATCTTGATGATCCAGAAGCCCAGGGTGACCGCGGGCACCTTGGTCACGAAGTCGCGCTGATCCCGAGTCATGTGCCGTCTCCGCTGGCCGGAGTCGGCAGCCTATCGTTCGCCGTGGCCCTCCGCCAGATAGGCATCCGAACGCATTTCCATGAGGCGGGAGACGGTGCGGTCGAACTCGAAGCGGCCGTCGCCGGCTTCGTAGAGATGCTGCGGCTCGGCATCGGCGGCGGCGAGCAGCTTGACCTTGTGCTCGTAGAGCGCGTCGATCAGCGTCACGAAGCGCGCCGCCTCGTTGCGGTTCTCGGGCCCCAGCCTTGGGATGCCGACCAGGATCACGGTGTGGAAGCGCCGGGCGATGGCGAGATAGTCGGCCGCGCCGCGCGCCTCGCCGCACAGCCGCTTGAACGAGAAGACCGCGACGCCCTTCAGGCATTTCGGCACGTGCAGCTCGCGCCCGCCCTGCACCGCGATGTCGCAGGCCGGCACGTGCGCGGCGTCCTCGACCGGATAGTCGGTCAGGCGGAAGAAGGCGGCGGAGAGCTGCCTGGTCGCCTCCGGGCCGTTGGGCACAAGCCAGGTATCCATGCGCCCGAGCCGGTCGAGCCGATAGTCCGTCGGCCCGTTGAGCGCGAGCACGTCCATCCGCGCCTCGATCAGCGCGATGAAGGGAAGGAACAGCTCGCGGTTCAACCCGTCCTTGTAGAGGTCGCGCGGCGGGCGGTTCGACGTGGCGACCATGGTGAGGCCATGGCCCATCATCTCGGTGAAGAGCCGCGAGAGGATCATCGCGTCGGCCGGATTGTTCACCACCATCTCGTCAAAGGCGAGCAGGCGCACATCCTCGGCCATCGCATCGGCGACCTTCACCACGGGGTCGCGCGTGTCCTTCTTGCGCTCCTCGTTCAGCCGCTCGTGCACTTCGAGCATGAACTCGTGGAAATGGACGCGGCGCTTCCGGCGGATGTTCACGCTCTCGTAGAACAGGTCCATCAGCATCGACTTGCCGCGGCCGACACTGCCCCAGACATAGAGCCCGCGCGGCGGCTCGGGCAGGCGGCCGAGCGCGCGCCACAGGATGCTGCCCTTTTTCGGCACCGCCTCCAGCTCGCCGGCGAGCTTGTGCAGCCGCTCGGCGGCGATCGCCTGTTCGGGATCGGGGCGGAGCTCGCCGGCGGCGACAAGGGCGCGGTAGCGTTCGATGACGCTGGTCATTGGGGCGGAGAACTCTTGCGGATGGTGCCGAGGAAGCTGGCGACGGTGATATCGCCCTGGCGGACGACGCCGCGCAGGAAGAGCATGCGGCCGGTCTCGCGCAGCAGCTCGACCTCGGCCTGGGTATCGGTGCCGATCGCGCCGCCGGCGATGAACTGGATCGACATGTCGACAGTGGAGGCCGGGCCGGCGAGGATGCCGAGGCCGCGCGCCGCGGCGAACAGCGCCATGTCGATGAAACCGGCCAGCGCGCCGCCATGAACATGGTCGCGCAGGTTCGAGTGCTGGCGCGCGAAGCGGTGGCGGACCAGCGCGGTCCGCTCGCCCGTCGCCTTCACCGAAAGCGCGCCGATGAAGCTGTTGAACCGCCCCTGATCCAGAATCTGCCAGCGCTTCCAGCCCGGCAGGTCCGGATCGTCCTCGTAGAAGAAATGCTCGGGCGCAGGCTGGCTCACGGGATCAGAGCGTGCGCTCGGCTTCCATCTTCTTGATCTCGGCGATCGCCTTGGCCGGGCTCAGGCCCTTGGGACAGACGTTCGCGCAGTTCATGATCGTGTGGCAGCGATAGAGGCGGAAGGGATCCTCGAGCTCGTCGAGGCGCTCGCCGGTCATCTCGTCGCGCGAATCGGCCAGCCAGCGATAGGCCTGGAGCAGGATCGCCGGGCCCAGGAACTTGTCGCTGTTCCACCAATAGCTCGGGCACGAGGTCGAGCAGCAGGCGCACAGGATGCACTCATACAGGCCGTCAAGCTTCTCGCGATCGGCCGGCGACTGGAGGCGCTCCTTGCCCGAGGGCGTGGTCGACACGGTCTGCAGCCACGGCTTGATCGAGGCGTATTGGGCATAGAAATGCGTGAAGTCGGGCACCAGGTCCTTGATCACGTCCATGTTCGGCAGCGGCGTGATGCGGATGTCGCCCTTGATGTCCTCGATCGCGGTGGTGCAGGCGAGGCCGTTGCGCCCGTCCATGTTCATCGCGCACGAGCCGCAAATGCCCTCGCGGCACGAGCGGCGGAAGGTGAGCGTCGAGTCCTGCTCCGACTTGATCTTGATCAGCGCGTCGAGGACCATCGGGCCGCATTCGTCCAGGTCGATCTCGAACGTGTCGTAGCGCGGATTCTCGCCCGCATCGGGATCGTAGCGGTAGATCTTGAACTTCTTGACGTTCTTCGCGCCCGGATCCGCCTTGTGCTCCCGGCCCTTGGTGGAGATGCGGCTGTTCTTGGGAAGGCGGAATTCGGCCATCGAGGGGTTCCTTATGCTTGGGCGCGCGATAGCCAATCGCGCCGCGCCGCTCAACCTCTCAGATGATGTCGAGCACCAGGCCCAGCGAACGCGCCTCCTCGGCCTCGATGTACCAGCCATCGGATGCCCGGGCGCGGAGGTCCTCGAAGGGCAGGCGCGTGCCCGCCACGAGCGCGCGGAAGCCCGCCTCCTCGATCCGTGCGGCTTCCTCGATCTCGTGCAGCGCGGCCTTCAGGCTGGCGGCGCAGCGATCGAGCGGGCCGGTCAGCGCCACGTTGCGAGCGAGGATGCTCTCCTGGATCATCAGCCGCGTGCCGCGGGTGAGGAAGCGCTTGTCGGCGGGGAAGGCGGCCATGAACAGCGTGCCCGCCGACTGGACCGCGACCTTGCCGAGAAAGAGCGTCTCGCGTCCCGAATATTCGCGCAGCAGCCGGATCTCGTCGCCCATCAGCCGCGCGACCTCGGGATCGCCGCCCGGCGTGGAGAGCGAGACGACGAGCGTGCCCTGTTCCGGCGCGGCGGCGAGCTGTTCGCGGAAGCTGGCGTACATCGTCCGGTCGAACGGACCGGTCAGCGCCACGTGCGGCTGGGCGAGCAGCGGGTAGCGGGTCGCCTGGGCGCCGTCGTCGGGCAGGGGGGCGGGTTCGTGCATGCCGGCAATCGCTGCGAGCACTTCGGGTTCGGGTTCGGGTACGGGCGGAAGCGCGGGCGCGGCCGGCCGCGGCGCCAGCGCCCGGCGCCGCGCCTCGCGTCGTTCGACCCAGCGGCGGACCATGAACGCGAAGCCGAAGGTGATGAGCAGGCCGAGGCCGATCTGCAGCAGCCGGTTGCGGAATCCGCCCGGAAGCGCCTTCTGGATCGCCGCGGGAATCTGATGCTCCAGATCGCCCGGGATCAATCGCTCCAGGAGAGTCTCCTGCTCGGCCATTTCATTCGCCGGTCTTGAACGCGTCGGTCGCCGGGCGGCCGACGGGCGGGGTGTCGGTCTGGGGCATGCGTGCCTCGAGCGGGGCCAGCCAGGCCGCGACATGGTCGCCGATGCTGACCTGCGGGTTGGAGGGAGGCACCTGCGCGGCGCCCTCCCAGTCGCCGATCATCATCCGCGCCTCGTCCGAGGCCCTTTCGAGCGGCTGGTTCTTGCGCAGCGCATGGTTGATCATCGCGTCGCCGAAGAAGGTCCAGTCATTATGGGCCTCGCAGCCGAAGCTCGGCCGATCCGAGGAGGCGGCGGTGAACAATGCGGTGTCGGGGCTGGAGAGCGGCCCGACGAAGATGCCCGAATAGCAGGCCGACAGGATCAGCACGCGATTGCGGATGCCGAGTTCGTCGAGCAGCGCCTGGAGCCGCCTGGGGCTCAGGATGCCATAACCCTGGTCGCCGTCATGATAGGCGATGCCCACCTGGGCGCCGTGGCTGGTGGTGTAGAGGACGAGGACGTCCTGCTCCTTGTCCATCACCTCGGCGATTCGGGCGAGCGCCAGGGTGAGGCTGGTCAGCGAGCCGTTCGGCAATTCGCTCGGCATGGTGCCGGTGCTGCCGGCGAGGACGATGGTGCGCCCGGCGGCATCGAAGCGGCGCGAGAGCACCTTGCCCGCCTCGCGCGCCTCACGCGCGAACACCGGATCGCTGTCGAGCGCGACCGAGACGACATAGGCGTCGACCAGTGCCTTGCGCTGCGGCTGGAGCGCGTTGAGCGCGGCGTTCAGCTTGCGGGCATCGGCGAGCATCGCTTTGGCGGATCGCCCGCGCTGCAGCTCGGGGCCGGGATCGAGCCCCTCGATGCCGTCGCTGCCCGAGACCATTCCCGGCCATTCCGCCTTGTGCTCCGGCGCGCGAAACTGGGCGGCGGCGGGGGTGGCGGCGAGCGCGGCAGCCGCGGCAAGGATGGCGAACGCGATACGCATGGCAGGCGCGAAACCCCCGGAGATCGTTAACGACCCACTCTCGCGGGTGCGGGAGCGGTGTCAAGCGGGGCGATTGCAAAGGCGTCCGAATTGGGGATTGCTGCCGTAAAGTGTAGCTTGACGCTTTACGGCAGGTCGATTATATGGACGCGGTGCAGATCGAGTCCATTCGGCACACAGCGCTCCGCAGCTTTGCCGAGACCGGCAAGCCGAAGGGGCTGAACGCGAAGGTCGCGGAACGGCTCTTGCGGATGATCGCCTATCTGGTCGCGATCGAGAGTGTTGAGGAACTCTGCACCCCGCCGAACTGGGGTGCGCATCTGCTGACGGGCGAGCGGGCGGGCACCTGGTGGCTGACGGTGACGAAGAACTGGCGGATGACCTTCAGGATCACCGAGGAAGGCATGATCGCCGACATGGATTTGGAGGACTATCACTGATGGCCATCACCGTCGCGCCTGTCTTCGCGGTCCATCCGGGTATGTGGCTGCGCCATGAGATCGTCGAGCCGCACGGGCTGGGCGTGACCGAAGTTGCGACGCATCTCGGCGTCACGCGTCAGGCGATGAGTGCGCTGCTCAATGGCCGCGCGGGCCTGTCTGCCGAAATGGCGATCCGTTTCGAAAAGGCGTTCGGGGTGAAGGCTGACACGCTGCTGCGGACGCAGGGTGCGTATGAGCTGGCGAATGCGCGGGCGCAGGCGGACGCGATCAAGGTCGAGCGGTTCGGGAAGGCGGCCTGACGAGCCTTACTCGCTAGGGGAGTTGCGGGCCGCCGCTTTGGACCTTACGAAATCGGCCTCTCCGGCAGCGCCGGGATCGTCGCGCAGGTGCGCGTTAAAATAGACAGGCACTTTGAACGCTATACGACTCGTGGTTCCCGAGACATCCTTGATGTCTTTCTTCGTCTCCAATGAGCCGTCTGCGCCAACTTTAGCGCTTAGAACCGCAATGCCGGCTCCAGCCTTCCCGCTCTTCTTATTGGACTCGGTTTTTTCTGAAGTCGCTGTAACGGCAATGTCGAACTCAATGTACGACTTCTCCGTCACCTGCTCACCATTCATCGAGCCAGGAACAACCGCCACGATTTCATAGGTGTCGGCCTTCGCGAGATGAATACCATAAGCGATTTCGGATATCGCTTCGGCGACAAACTCGGAAAGCCGTACACTCATCAATACACCCGCTTCTTCGGCTTGATATATTCGATCTCGTCGGTGAGCGTATAGTCGTGGACCGGGCGGTAATCGATGCTGGTGGCGCCGCCCTTGCCGCCCCAGCCTTCGAAGGTGGCGACGGTGTGCTTCATCCAGTTCTTGTCGTCGCGCTCCGGGAAGTCCTCGTGCATGTGTGCGCCGCGGCTTTCCTTGCGGTTGGCGGCGCACTCGATGGTGACGACAGCCTGGCCGATCAGATTGTCGAGCTCCAGCGTCTCCACCAGGTCGGTGTTCCAGATCAGCGAGCGGTCCTGGATGCCGACGTCCTGGAAGCCCTTATAGACATCCTGCATGTGCTGCACGCCCTCGGCGAGCAGCGCGCTGTCGCGGAACACCGCGCAGTGGCGCTGCATCGTCTTCTGCATGTCGGCGCGGACTTCGGCGGTCGGGCGCGCGCCCTTGGCGTTGCGGAAGTGATCGAGGCGGCCGAGCGCGAATTCCTCCGAGCCCTTGGGCAGCTCGTTATGCTTCATGCCGGGCTTGAGCAGCTCCTTCAGGCGCAGACCGGTCGCGCGGCCGAACACGACCAGGTCGATCAGCGAATTGGAGCCCAGGCGGTTGGCGCCGTGCACCGACACGCAGGCCGCCTCGCCCACTGCGAACAGGCCGGGGATCACCGCGTCCGGATCGCCATCCTTATTGTGGACGACTTCGCCGTGATAGTTCGTGGGGATGCCGCCCATGTTGTAGTGGACGGTCGGCACCACCGGCAGCGGCTGGCGGGTCAGGTCGACGCCGGCAAAGATCTTGCCGGTCTCGGTGATGCCCGGCAGGCGCTCGTGCAGGATCTTCGGGTCGATATGGTTGAGGTGAAGGAAGATGTGGTCCTTCTCCTTGCCCACGCCGCGGCCCTCGCGGATCTCCATCGCCATCGAGCGCGCGACGACGTCGCGGCTGGCAAGGTCCTTGGCCGAGGGGGCATAGCGCTCCATGAAGCGCTCGCCCTCGGAGTTGGTCAGATAGCCGCCCTCGCCGCGCGCGCCCTCGGTGATGAGGACGCCGGCGCCGTAGATGCCGGTCGGGTGGAACTGGACGAACTCCATGTCCTGCAGCGCGATGCCCGCGCGCAGCGCCATGCCGTTGCCGTCGCCGGTGCAGGTGTGCGCCGACGTCGCCGACTGATAGACCCGGCCGCCGCCGCCGGTGGCGAGCACGACGGCGTGCGAACGGAAGCGGTGGATCGAGCCGTCTTCCATGCACAAGGCGATCACGCCGCGGCAGGCGCCGTTCTCCATGATCAGGTCGAGCGCGAAATATTCGACGTAGAAGTCCGCGTCATACTTCAGGCTCTGCTGGTAGAGCGCGTGGAGCATGGCATGGCCGGTGCGGTCGGCCGCGGCGCAGGTGCGCTGCACGGGCGGGCCTTCGCCCATGTTCTGCATATGGCCGCCGAACGGGCGCTGGTAGATCGTGCCATTGTCGTTGCGGCTGAACGGCACGCCGGCATGTTCGAGCTCATAGACCGCGGCCGGAGCTTCGCGGACCATATATTCGATCGCGTCCTGGTCGCCGAGCCAGTCGGAACCCTTGACGGTGTCGAACATGTGCCACGACCAGTGATCGGGCGTGTTGTTGCCCAGGCTGGCGGCGATGCCGCCCTGCGCCGCGACGGTGTGCGAGCGGGTGGGGAACACCTTGGTGATGCACGCGGTCTTCAGGCCGGCCTCGGCGCAGCCCATGGTGGCACGCAGGCCCGAGCCGCCGGCGCCGACCACCACAGCGTCATAGCTGTGGTCGATGATCTTGTAGGCGCCAGAAGAATTGTTTGGCATCAGAGCGCTGCTCCCGCCGTGAAGGCGATCTTGAGGATCGAGAAGACGGCAGTGGTGCCCGCCGCCAGCGTGAAGAAGTTGAGCAGCACCATCAGCACGATGTGCGTCTCGTCGTGCTGATAGTCCTCGATCACCACCTGCAGGCCGAGGCGGAAGTGATAGAAAGTGGCGAGGACCAGGAGGATCAGGGGCACGGCGACCTGGGTCTGGGCGATCCAGTGGCGCACGGTCTCGAAATCATAGGCCGGCAGCAGCGCGATGCTGAGCACGAACCACAGCATCAGGATCAGGTTGGCGCCGGCGGTCAGCCGCTGGTGCCACCAGTGATGCGCGCCTTCGTGCGCCGAGCCGAGGCCGCGGACCTTGCCGATGCTGGTGCCGTTACCCATTGGTCTTACCCCAGATGATGAAGCCCCAGAAGGCGATGGTGAGGAGGATCGCGGCGACATAGGTCAGCAGCGCGGTGGTCTTGTTGGCCTTGAGCTCGAAATTGGCGCCCTGGTCGAGGAACAGGTGGCGGATGCCCGAGCTCATGTGCTGGAAGAAGGACAGGGTGAGCCCGATGCCGAAGACATAGCCGGCGATGTTGAGCGCGCCGGACTTGACCGTGAACAGGTCGAGGAACGCCGCATAGGCCGCCGGGCCCGAGGCGAGGGCGACCAGCCACCAGACGAACAGGATCGTCCCGACGGTCGCCATGCCGCTGCCGGTGACGCGGTGGGTGATGGAGACCGCCATCGCGGGCCCCCACTTCCAGATCGACAGATGCGGCGACGTGGGTCGCGCTTCGTTGCGCACATTGGCCAAGATTATGTCCTTCCTCGGTCGGTGCCGTCTCCTTAATCCCGATGCCGCCGGATGCAAGCTGGCATGCGCAACTGCCGGCTTGGCTAACCCGGCCTTAACCACTTCGCCCGCATATCCCCGGGCAAGTGGCCGATCGTCCCGCGGCCGCAAAGGGGACAAGTTTCGTGACCAACGCCGTATCGCTAGAGGATCTGCCGGCACCGGGCTCCACGGCCGCCCGCATCGACGTGCGCGCCCGTCTTCGCATCTTCGATTTCGAAGGGTCGCTGGCCGCCTCGGGCCGTGCCGCCTGGGAGGCGCTGGAGCCGGAGATTCGCGCGGTCTCGGAAGCCTATTGGCAGCAATGGCTGCGCTGCTTCGCCGACGAGCGCAGCTGGGCGCCCGACGATACGCAGAAGATGATCGATCTCGGCGTCGTCTTCCTGAGGAACCGCTTTCTCGACGCCGAGGGCCGGCCCTGGATCGAGTCGATCGAGCGTTCGGTCGCGGCCGCCTATGCCGCGAACGTGCCGCCGATGGCGCTGCTCTCGATGATCAGCGCGAGCGACCGGGTGGCGCTCGAGATCCTGATCCGCCGGGTCGGCACCGAGGACCAGCGACTCGCCGGGCTGATCGACACGCTGATGCGCCTCTCCGCGCTGGAAGGCGACATCACCGTCGAGATCTACAACATGTATCGCGAGCACAGCGCCCAGGCGGCGCGCGACCGGCTCGCCGAGGATTTCCGCGATTCGATCGGCGGCACCGTCCAGCGCGCCTCGCGCGAGGGCGAGCAGCTCCGCGTCCAGGCCAGCCACACCTCCGCTTCGGCGCGCGGGATGCTGGGCAAGGCGTCGGAGGTTGCGGCGGCGGCGGAACAGTCGGCGGTGGCGATGCGCGAGGCGGCGCAGACGGCGGCGGGCCTGATCCGGGCGATCGAGGATGCGCGGATGGAAGTGGAAGCGGCGGCGGGGATCGCGACGCGTGCTTCGTCGCAGGCGACCGACGCGGTGGGGATGAGCGAGGCGCTGAGCGACCATGCCAAGTCGATCGAATCGATCCTGGGCCTGATCCGCGACATTGCCGGGCAGACGAACCTGCTGGCGCTGAACGCGACGATCGAGGCGGCGCGGGCGGGCGACGCCGGTCGGGGCTTCGCAGTGGTGGCGCAGGAAGTGAAGAGCCTGGCGAACCAGACGGCGCGGGCGACGGACGATATCGCGGCGAAGATCGCGGCGATCCAGTCGGCGACGAAGAGCACGGTGGAGACCAACGCCTCGATCCGCTCGACAGTGAGCGAGGTGCAGGAAAGCGCCAACCGCATCCGCAGCGCGATGGAGGTCCAGGCGCAGACCGTGACCGCGATCACCGCGGCGGTCGACGAGACGGCGCTCGCCGCCGATTCCATGTCCGCTACCATCGGCGCCATCCGCGAGGATACCGAGGCGGTGGCGAGCGAGATCGACCGGGTCGGCCAGGGCTTTGCCGCTCTCGAAGGGCAGCTCGGCAGTCTGAAGGGCAGCGCCAGCGATTTCATCGCCAAGGTCGCGGCCTGAGGAGGAGAGGCAGGATGGTAGGGACGCGCAAGCCCGGCCGCTGGAGCGGCGGCACCCGGACGGTGGAGGATCACCGCCGCGAATATGATTGGGACGGCCTGATCGAATCGGGCTGCCGCGAGATCGTCGCGCTGATCGGCCATCGCCAGCGCGAGATCGCGGAAGCGTTCTGGCACCACTTCAAGGCAATGCCGGCCAGCCAGCCGATGCGCAGGATCCTCGACGACTCCGGGGGCTATGAGGAACAGGTCGCGCACGGCGCGCGCTATGGCACGATCAAGTTCGAGAAGCCGTTCAGCGAGGAATGGGTCGAGATGGTGTGCGGCTATGCCGCGCAGACCTATACGGTGGGCATCCCGCTGCCGGCCGTGATCGCCGCCTTTTCCTTCGCGCACAGCGAGACGATGCGGGCATTGCGCGAGGCGCTGCCGGACGATGCCGAGAAGCTGGGCCGGCTGTGCGACGTGGTCCAGCGCATGGCGATGGCCGAGGCCGATCTGATGGCCGGCCATCTCGGCGCGCGCGACGCGGCCCATGCCGATCAGGCGCGCCGCGACCGTTCGCTGCAGTTCAAGGCGAGCATCGCCGAATCGATCGAAGGGGCCACCGGCCTCGCCAACCGCATCCGGGTGCAGGCGCAGGGCGCCTCGGGCTCGGCGCGTGGGATGCTGGGCAAGGCGTCGGAGGTTGCGGCGGCGGCGGAACAGTCGGCGGTGGCGATGCGCGAGGCGGCGCAGACGGCGGCGGGCCTGATCCGGGCGATCGAGGATGCGCGGATGGAAGTGGAAGCGGCGGCGGGGATCGCGACGCGTGCTTCGTCGCAGGCGACCGACGCGGTGGGGATGAGCGAGGCGCTGAGCGACCATGCCAAGTCGATCGAATCGATCCTGGGCCTGATCCGCGACATTGCCGGGCAGACGAACCTGCTGGCGCTGAACGCGACGATCGAGGCGGCGCGGGCGGGCGACGCCGGTCGGGGCTTCGCAGTGGTGGCGCAGGAAGTGAAGAGCCTGGCGAACCAGACGGCGCGGGCGACGGACGATATCGCGGCGAAGATCGCGGCGATCCAGTCGGCGACGAAGAGCACGGTGGAGACCAACGCCTCGATCCGCTCGACAGTGAGCGAGGTGCAGGAAAGCGCCAACCGCATCCGCAGCGCGATGGAGGTCCAGGCGCAGACCGTGACCGCGATCACCGCGGCGGTCGACGAGACGGCGCTCGCCGCCGATTCCATGTCCGCCACCATCGGCGCCATCCGCGAGGATACCAAGTCGGTGACGCACGAGATCGACACGCTCCAGAAGGACGTGGCCGAAGTCGACGATCGTCTCCACAAGCTGCGCGTCGCCGCGGACAGTTTCTCCAGCAGCGTCGCTGCCTGAAGCGCTTCGTCATTCCCGCGAAGGCAGGGCTCCAGAGGCAAGCAGGACAGCACTTGCTACTCTGGTCCTCCGCCTTCGCGGGGATGACGGGGACAGGGCGACGCGCTAGGCAGGCGCATGGCCACCCATATTCTCCTCACCGGCGCGAGCCGCGGCATCGGCGCCGCGATCGCCGAGAGCTTCAAGAACGACGCGGTGCGCCTGATCGGACAGGGCACCAGGAGCGGCATCCGCGCCGACTTCGCCGATCCCGCGGCGCCCCGGGCCCTGTGGAACCAGGCGCTCGATGCGCTGGACGGCCGGATCGACGTGCTCATCAACAATGCCGGCGTGTTCGAGAGCAATCCGCTCGACATCGAGCATGACGACTGGGTGGCAAGCTGGGAGCGGACGATGCGCGTGAACCTCACCGCTTCGGCCGAGCTCTGCCGGCTCGCCATCTGCCATTGGCAGGCCGGGGGGCGCCCGGGCCGCATCGTCAACATGGCGAGCCGCGCCGCCTATCGCGGCGACAGCCCGGCGCACTGGCATTATGCCGCGTCCAAGGCGGGCATGGTCGGCATGACCAAGAGCATTGCCCGGGGCTATGCGCGCAGCGGCATCCTCGCCTTCGCGATCTGCCCGGGCTTCACCATGACCGGCATGGCCGACGACTATCTCGCCAGCCGCGGCGGCGAGAAGCTGCTCGCCGACATCCCGCTCGGCCGGGTGGCCGATGCCGACGAAGTGGCCGTGCTCGCCCGTTTCTGCGCGCTGGCCGCGCCGCCCTCGATGACCGGCGCGGTGCTCGACATCAACGGAGCGAGCTATGTCCGATAGCCCCAGTCCCCGGCTCCGCCTGGCGGCGCGCCTGCCTTTCGTCGGCGGCCTCCTTGTCGGCGCGCTGGCCGTGGTCGGGGCGGGCATCGTGATCCTGGCGGTGGTCCTGGTCGGCGGCGTGATGCTCACGCGCGGGCATGGCAATGCCGATGCCCCGGCGCAGGTCGAGGCCAAGGCCGCCAAGGAAGTGTTCGCCGTCGCCGCGGTCAATCCGCTGCACGGCACCAACGCGCAGGAGATCGTGATCGCCACCGATTCCTCGATCCGGCGCGGCGATGCCGGCTCCTATTCGGGCGGGGGCGCACCGGACGAGCGCAACGTGATCCTGCTCGACAAGACGAGCGGTGTTAGCCGCAAGCTGCTGCCGGACAATGGCCGCCGGATCGTCTCCCGCGACTATCTGCCGGCGATGGCGGGTGCGGGGGAGGAAGGCGTGGACACGCAGAAGGCGCCGCTCGCTTATTATGTGTTCCGCGTCCGCGCTGCCGACGGCGCGCGCCAGGATGTGCTGGTCGGCGATCTCGCCACCGGGCGGCAGGCCTATCTGCTCGCCGGGATAGACGGGATCGACAAGGCCTGGATGCAGAGCCCGACCCGCCTCGCGCTGCTGATGCGCCAGGGCCGCAAGCTGCAATATCGCGCGATCGAGATTCCCGATCTCAAGGTGGTCGTCGCGCGTCCCGTGGAGATCGATTGATGTCGAGCTGGAAGCTCATCCTGCCCTGCACCCGCGCCGAAGCGGAGGCCATCGACGCCGATGACGAGGCACTGTTCGGCATCGAGCCGATGCCCGTGCTGCTGACCAGCGAGCGGATCGAGGACGATCCCGACCATTGGCAGCTCGAGGCCTTTTTCGAATCGAAGCCCAACAGTGCCGCGCTCGACGCGGTGCGGGCGCTGGCGCCGAGCGCGAAGGGCGTGAAGGCAGTGGCCGAAAAGGTGCGCGATGCCGATTGGGTGACGCTCAGCCAGGCCGGGATCGAGCCGGTCCATGCCGGCCGCTTCTATGTCCATACCGCCACCAACAAGGGCAGGGTGCCTGCGGGTGCCACGGCCTTCCGCATCGATGCCGGCCTCGCCTTCGGCACCGGCACGCACGAAACCACTTCGGGCTGCCTGCGCGCGCTCGACCGGCTGAAGCGCGAGGGCAAGCGCTTCGAGAACGTGCTCGATCTCGGCACCGGCACCGGGCTGCTCGCCTTCGCCGCGCTCCACCTCTGGCCGCGCGCCTATGCCACCGCGTCGGACATCGATGCGCGCGCGGTGGCGGTTACCGCCGAGAATGCCGAGCTGAACGGCGTGCGGCTCGGTGGCGGGCAGGGCGCGCTGGCGCTCGCCGCCGCGGCGGGGGTCGAGCATCCGCTGCTCATCGGCCGCGCGCCCTATGACCTCGTCATCGCCAACATCCTCGCCGGTCCGCTGGTCGAGCTGGCGCCGAGCGTGGGCGCGGTGCTGGCCGAGGGGGGCACGCTGATTCTCGCCGGGCTGCTGGCGGGGCAGGCCGAGACGGTGGCGCAGGCCTATCGCCGGCAGGGCCTGCGCCTCGTCCACCGCGCCGATCGCGGCGACTGGCCGACGCTGACCCTGGCGAAGCGCGTGCGCTACGGGACGGAGCGGGTGACCCGGCTGAGTCGCGGCAAGGGCGAGGCGCCGGGATTCGGGAGCTGGTAGGGCCGGGAGGCGCCACACCCCACCGTCATCCCCGCGAAAGCGGGGATGAGGAGGCTAGCGTTTCGAGTTGGCATATTCCTGGGTGCCGCGGGTGATCACGTCGTCGCCCGGCAGGATCTCGGCGATCGGGATGTCGGGCTGGCCGAGGATCTCGTCGTAGAGCGGGGCGAAATCGGTCTCCACCGTGGCGCGCAGCAGCTCGGCATAGCTCGGGATGACGAAATAATTCTGCTGGAAATCGTCGATCCGATAATCGGTGCGCATCACGCGCTTCAGGTCGAAGCCGATGCGGTTGGGGCTGTCGCTCTCCAGCGCGAACACGCTCTCGGCAAAGGAAGAGACGATCCCCGCGCCATAGATGCGCAGGTCGCCTTCCTCGCGGACCAGCCCGAACTCCACCGTGTACCAGTAGAGCCGGCCGAGCTGCTTCAGCGCGCCCAGCTCGAGCGCCCGGTTGCCGCCGCGGCCATAGGCCTCGAGATAGTCGGCGAACACCGGGTCGGCGAGCATCGGCACATGGCCGAACACGTCGTGGAAGACGTCCGGCTCCTGGATATAGTCCAGCTGGTCGGGCCGGCGGATGAAGTTGCCGGCGACGAAGCGGCGATTGGCCATGTGATCGAAGAACACATTGTCGGGCACCAGCCCGGGCACCGCCACCACTTGCCAGCCGGTGAGCTTCATCAGCCGCTCGCTCAGTTCCTCGAAATTGGGAATGCCCGATTCGGAAAGCCGCAGCGCGTCGAGGCCCTTGAGATAGGCCTTGCTCGCCCGGCCTGGCAGCAGCTTCGCCTGGCGCGCATAGAGCCTGTCCCAGGTTGTGTGTTCTTCGGCAGTATAGGCCTGCCAGTTCTGCGGGATCGTCCAATCGGCCGATGCACCCTCGGGCGGGTGATCGAGCACATGCGTGTCTTGAGCCATGAAAATAGCATAGCATGCGATGGTGCAGGTGCGAAATGGGGGATGGCCGGTTGCGGACATGGATGCGGATATCGATACGGCTGATCGGGGTGTTGGTGCTGCCGGTGGCGCTCTATCTCGTCGCCGCGGCGCTGGGTGCGGGGTTCGCCGTCAATGGCGGGCGGGCACCGCCGGCCACGGGCGTGCGCATCTATGTCGCCGACAATGGTGCGCATACCGACCTGATCCTGCCCGCCGCCGCGTTCCGCGACATTGCCCGGCCCGAGCATCTGGGCGATCCCCGCTACGGCGCCGAGCCTTATCTCGCCATCGGCTGGGGCAATCGGGACTTCTACCTCCACACCGCCCGCTGGCGCGACATCGATCCCTGGCGCACCGCCAAGGCGCTGGCCGGCATGGGATCGACCGTGGTCCATGTCGCCCATGTGCCCGCACCGCGCGTGGACGGATCGGTGCGCGCGGTGCTGCTGCGGCCCGAGGAATATCGCCGGCTGGTCGCCTATGTCCGGGGCAGCTTCGCCGCGGGGCCGGTGGTGCGCGGCTATGGCGCGCGCGACGCCTTCTATTCGGCCAAGGGCGGCTATAGCGCGCTTCGCACCTGCAACGAATGGACCGGCCGGGGCCTGCGCGCGGCGGGCGTGCGGATGGGCATATGGACGCCGCTGCCCTGGGGGGTAATGCTGTGGCTATGATCCCGCAAACCGCCACCGAGCCGCCGCCCCGCCTTGCCTTCGCGCTCGAGCCGCCCCGCGCCGCGCTCACCCTGGCCGAGCTCGCCCGGTTCCGCATCGCCGGGCTGCCGCGGGGAGACGGCCGGCCGGTGCTGGTCTCGCCCGGCCTGGGCAACACCGATCGCTCCAACTTCGTGCTGCGCGGCATGCTGCGCCGGCTCGGCTATCGCCCCTATCCCTGGCGGCTCGGCCGCAATTTCGGCGTGCGCACCGTGGGCCCCGATTGCGAGAAGCTGATCGCCCGCGTGGAGGAGATCGAGCGCGAGACCGGCGGGAAGGTTACGCTGATCGGCGTTTCGCTCGGCGGGGTGATGAGCCGCATCGTCGCGCATCGCCGTCCCGATCTGGTCCGCGCCGTCCTCACCGTCAGCGCGCCTTTCGCCGGCCCGCCCGGCGCCACCAACGTATGGCGCGCCTTCCAGGCGCTTACCGGCGAGAGGATCGCCGATCCCGCCGTGATCCGCCGGCTGGAGGAAGCGGCGCGGCCGCTCCCCATGCCATCGGCCGCGATCTGGAGCCGCAGCGACGGGTTCGTGAACGGGCTGATCTGCCAGGAGGGCGAGGGCGCCGAATGCCGGGCGGTCGAGGTGCGCAGCGGCCATCTGTTCGTCCAGATGAAGCCACAGGTGCTCCGCGCCGTGGCGGAGATATTGGGAAGCTGGGACTAGGCCGGCCGGCCGCCATCCGCCTCGAACAGGGTCAGATCGCGATCGCCGATGCCGAACCCGGGCCAGGCGGCCCGCCATGCCCGGATGTGCGGGCTGGTCCCGTGCGCCGCCAGCGTCGCATGGTCCGCCCAATGCTCGGTCACATGGATCAGCCCGGGATCGAGCACGTCCTCGCCATAGCTGTAGTGGAGGCAGCCTCCCTCGGCGCGGCTGGCCGTGACCATCGCCGCCATCGCCTGCCGCGCGGCAGGCAGGTTGGCGGGGGGCAGCCGGAAGGTGCCGGTGATGATCAGCATGGGCCGCCTATGCCGCCCGGCCGCGCGGCCAGCAGAGGAGAAGGAGCAGCGCCGCGGCCGCATGGCTGGCGAGGATCGCGGCGGGCACGCCGTTCCACATCGGCTCGGCGGGCAGCAGCGCACCCATCAGCATGCGCTTGAAGAACAGGTCCCACAGCATCGGCAGCACGAGCAGGGCCGCGAAGCCCGCCATCCGGTGCCGGCGGGGCAGCCGGCGCCAGGCGAGGACGAGCGGCGGCAGCGCGAGCGCCACGGTGAGCGCCAGCATCGCGGGAAAGCCGAGGGCATCGCCGAACAGCGCCCTGCCGATGATCCGCTCGTCGCCGCCGCCCGTCGCCGCGGTGACGATCCGCGCGAACGGCAGGTTGGCGAAGATCAGGAACAGGCCCAGCGGACCGCGCAGCGCGGCGCCCGCATAGATCAGCAGCCAGCTGAGCGCCGGCCCGGCCAGCGCCGCGATCCAGGCGGCCGAAGCCGGGCAGGCATCGGGCAGGGTGAAGCTGGCTAGCGTCATGCCGCCCCAGGCGCCGCAGACGATGCGGCCGGCGAAATGATGGGCCAGTTCGTGCGCGCCGAGGCAGAGCCACGAAAGCGCGGCGAGGAACGGCAGCGCGCGGGCGCCGGGCCAGCGGGACATGGTCCGGCTCAGGCGGTTTCGCGGTCGAACAATTCCCGGGCGTCGAGGCCGAGCAGCGCGATATGCTCCTTCACGCGCGGCCAATAGCCGGTGAGGAAGCGCTCGCGCTCGGCGATCCGCAGCTTCTCCACCGCGCCCGGCAGCACGAACATGCCGACGCCGCGACGCACCTCGACATAGCCATCGTCCTGGAAGCTCTGATAGGCCTTGGCCACCGTGAGCGGATTGGCGCCATGCTCGGCCGCCAGCGCGCGCACCGACGGAAGCTGATCCCCTGCCCGGTATTGCCCGCGCAGGATCGCCGCGGCGATGCTGGCGCGCAGCTTGAGGTAGACCGGGCTGTCCTCATGCTCTAGCGCTGTCATGCTGCGATAATACACCAATCAGGCGTCGGGTCCATACCCCGGATTCCACGTATGTACGATTTCGGACAGTATGGGCCGCGGGCGCTCCTCCAGCGGCAGGGCGGGGGTGCCGATGAAGACGAATCCGGCGATCTTCTGTGGCGCTGTCCCGAACAGGTCGCGCACCGCGTCCGAATAGGCGGCCCAGCCGGTGATCCAGGCGCCGGCGAAGCCCATGGCATGCGCGGCGTGGAGCAGGTTCATGCAGGCGGCGCCGGCGGAGAGCTCCTGCTCCCAGGCCGGGATCTTGTGCGGCACCACGGGCGCGGAGAGCACCACCACCAGCGCCGGTGCCTGGCTGGCGAACTGGAGCGCCGCTTCCTCGTCGCGCGCCGTGCAGTCGGCCTTCTCGCTGCGCAATATCGCGACGAGCCGCTCGCCCAGCGCGGCCCGCGCCGCCGGGGGCACGATCACGAAGCGCCAGGGGAAGAGCTTGCCATGATCGGGCGTGCGCGCGGCGATCCCGATCATCGCGTCGAGCTGCTCGGGCCCGGGCCCGGGCCCGGCCATGTCGCGCGGCTTGCCCGAGCGGCGGGTGCGGAGGAGCGAGAGCGGGGTGGAGGTGTCGTTGAAGGCCATGGGGCGCATCTAGGGTCGGCATGCGGGCGCGCCAAGCCGTGGAGTGCGATCGAAACGGTGGTAAAACGATTCGACTGCCCAACGGTTCGGCGGGAAGCTCGCCGCCGGAAGCCGGTATCGAGGAGGAAGGGCATGACCGAGGGCGAGGCGCTGGTTGCGGATCCGCGTTATCCGCAGGCCGGCAGGATCAAGGCCGTCACCTGGCTGGACGCAACCTCGGGCGTGATCACTCTCAATGGACCGCTCAGGACGCCATATCGGCAATTCGCGATAGCGGCCACCGTCTTTGCCGTCAGCAGGGCCAGCAGCGGTGCCAGACGGTTCGAATTCTCCTATAGCGGCGGGCGATCGCCGGATCACATTCGCGGCCTGCTGAAGGTGGGCGCCACCATCGTGCTCCAATAGAGCGGGCTCGCATGTCAGCGCGTTGCTCCGATGCGCGCCGTCCGGGATGCTGCGCACAACGGCCCATGCTTTACAGCCGCTTCATTCCGTCTAGTTTGGCCGCCCATGCGCCGGGCCTATGGCCCGGAACCGAATATCTAAAGGGCAATAAACCGCATGGTCGAAACTCCAACCGCCGACAGTCCGGCAGAGCCGGACATCACCCACGTCAATCCCGCCGCGGAGAAGACGTGGTTCGGGCATCCCCGCCAGCTGGCGCGCATGTTCACCACCGAGATGTGGGAGCGCTTCGGCTATTACGGCATGCGCGCGCTGCTGACGCTCTACCTCACGCAGCATTTCATGTTCGGCGACCGCGAGGCGACCGGCCTTTATGGTGGCTACACCGCCCTCGTCTATCTCACCCCGCTGATCGGCGGCTATCTGGCCGACCAGTATCTGGGCTCCAAGCGCGCGGTGAAGTTCGGCGCGATCATCATGTCGCTCGGCTATCTGATCCTCTGCTTCGGCGGCCCCACCGCCAAGCCGCATGCGACGATCGACGGCCAGCGCTACGAAGTCTCGATCGGCAAGTCGGCGGAGGGCAAGGAAGTCCGCTACGTCGTCGACGGCGCGAAGCAGCTCGAGATCAAGGGCAATGACGACGGCACCGTCGACCTGCTCGATGCCGGTGCCGTCGCGCGCAAGGTCGCCAAGGGCAGCTTCGAATCCGGCGCGGACCGCAGCGCCTTCTACGTGATGGTGATGCTGATCGCGCTGTCGATGGTCTCGGTGGGCAACGGCTTCTTCAAGCCGAACATCTCCACCATGGTCGGCGAGCTCTACGAGCAGGGCGACCGACGACGCGACAGCGGCTTCACCATCTTCTACATGGGCATCAACACCGGCTCGCTCTTCTCGCAGATCCTCTGCCCCTGGCTCGCCGTGGCCTATGGCTGGAGCTGGGGCTTCGGCCTTGCCGCGATCGGCATGATGATCTCCTGGGCGCTGATCCAGTTCAACGGCGGCAAGCTCGACGGCTATGGCGAGCCCCCGGCCAAGCCGGGCGTGAACGCGCAGCAATGGATCATCTATGCGGTGGCGCTCTGCGTCGTGCCGCTCTTCTACCTGCTCTACGTCAACCTGATGCACTCGGCCGCGCCTGCCGCGGGTTCCGGCTTCCTCGGCTATGTCGCGTCGCTGCCGCTGATGGGCAAGCTGCTGTTCGGCTCGTTCCTGCTCGGCGTGCCGGCGATCCTGGTCTGGTCGTTCGTCGCGGGCAGCAGGACCGAGTTCCAGATGATGCTGGCGGCGATGGTGCTGATCGTCTTCAACGTGGTGTTCTGGACGCTGTTCGAGCAGGCGGGCTCGTCGCTCACTCTGTTCGCGGACCGCAACACCGATCTCTCCGTGTTCGGGCTGTTCACCATCACCGCGGGCCAGACCCAGTTCTTCAACGCGGCCTTCATCGTGCTGCTCGCGCCCTTCATGTCGATGCTGTGGACCGCGCTGGCAAAGCGTGGGCTGGAGCCGTCGATCCCGGTCAAGTTCGGCATCGCGCTGATCGGCGTGGCGGCGGGCTTCCTGCTGCTCGTCTGGGGCTCCCGCTATGCCGATGCCAATTTCCAGGTGGGCATCTGGTGGCTGGCCGGCCTTTATTTCATCCATTCCTTCGCCGAGCTGTGCATCTCGCCGGTCGGCCTGTCGATGATCACCAAGCTGTCGATCGCGCGCGTGGTCGGGCTGATGATGGGCGTGTGGTTCCTGTCGATCTCGGTGGCGCAATATTTCGCCGGCGTGATCGCGCAGTTCGCCAGCGTCGACACGGTGGGTGGCCAGGTGACCAACCTCAAGACCAGCCTCACCGTCTATGTCGACGTGTTCACCACCATCTCGATCGCGGCGATCCTCCTCGGCGTGCTGCTCCTGCTGCTGAGCTGGCCGCTGAAATATTGGATGCACGGCGTGAAATAAGCGCCGCGCATTCCGCGCAAACGAAAGGGGTCCGCGCGCAAGCGCAAACGAAAAGGGCCCGTGCGCAAGCGCAAACGAAAAGGGGGAGCGTCGCCGCTCCCCCTTTTTGCGTGTGCCGGCGGCGCCCGGTCAGGCGGCGAGGCGCAACTCGACCTGCTCGTCGGCGACGGGGCGGGGCGCCTGAGCGGCGACCGGCAGCGTGACCTCGCGGCGAGCGGCGAGGAAGAGCGAGATAAGCGAGAACATCGTGAAACCCTCATGCGTGCATGCTTTGCTGCGATGCAGCAACGGGGCAAATGGGTCAGGGTTGCGCTTTCCGCAACTGCAATGGGTTGGGGAGTGAGTTGCAGGAAGTGCAACCATCTCTCCTTCGGCATGCTGAACTCGCTTCAGCATCCAACGCGCGATGGGCGGAGCGCTTGCGCTTCGTGCCTGTCGCTTGCCGATAGCTGGACCCCGAAACAAGTTGGCGTTTATCCCCTTGGGCTAAGGACACCCCATTCCGTCATCCCCGCGCAGGCGGGGATCCAGGGTCAGGCGCGGCACGGGTGCAAGGCATTCCCGGCACTTCCGGAGAGCGTTCGCGCGGTGGCGCCGATATCCCGCAACTACCCTGGATCCCCGCCTGCGCGGGGATGACGGCGATCGGGCACTCCTTGTCTTTACGGGACAAGCGCCAACTTGTTTCAGGGCGACGGGGCGCAGAGGCCCGTCCGGATCGTTACCGCTTCCGCCCGAACCAGATCACGTGCCGCGGGCCCTTGCCGTTGCTGCGCGCGCGGACCGCGACTTCCTCCACCTGGAAACCGATATCCTTCATGCGCCGGGCAAAGGCGTTGTCGGGCGCGGCGGACCAGACCGCCAGCACGCCGCCCGGCTTGAGCGCCTCCCATTGCTTCTGCAGCCCGCGCGGCGAATAGAGCCGGTCGTTGGCGTCGCGGGTCAGCCCGTCCGGGCCGTTGTCGACGTCGAGCAGGATCGCGTCATAGGTCGCGCGCGCGCGGCCGATCACCGCGGCGACGTCGTCGAGGATCACGTCGACGCGCGGATCGTCGAGGCAGCCGGCGGCCAGCTCGGCCATCGGCCCCTTCGCCCATGCGATGATCTCCGGCACCAGCTCGGCGACGGTCAGCCTGGCCTCCGGGCCCAGCACCGCCTGTGCCGCGCGCAGGGTGAAGCCCATCCCATAGCCGCCGATCAGCAGATGCGGCGCCGCGCCGTCGAGCCGTTCGCAGCTCATCACTGCCAGCGCTTCCTCCGAGCCGCTCATCCGGCTCGACATCAGTTCGTTGCGATCGAGCACGATCATGAAGTCGCGCCCGCGGCGGAACAGGCGCAGCGCCTCGCCCCCGCCGGGGACGATCGCGGTATCGATGAGTTCGCGTGGAGTCATGCGCCCCTTTGCCGCGCCCGGCCATGCGGTTGCAATGTAGGATTTCGTCTGATCGGCTGTCGGCAGCCGGCGCGCTGCCCGGCCGCTCTTTGAAGCCGTTGGAAAGATAGGATCAGCCGCGCGTAACGATATTGCGCCGGCACCCGGGCCGCCGCGCTCGCCATATGTCGGGACCTTTCGTGACTTTCCGCCGCCCGGGGCGGGCCGTTGCCCGAGTCGCGGGAACGCGCATGTAGGAAAACGAAAACGGCCCGGCATCGCTGCCGGGCCGCTTCCTTCGGTGAAGCCCGAGGGCTTACCAGATGTGCACGCGCTGCGCGGGCGCGAGGTACAGCTTGTCGCCCGGCTGGATGTTGAACGCCTTGTACCAGGCGTCGACGTTGCGGACGATGCCGTTGACGCGGAACATCGCCGGCGAGTGCGGGTCGGTCAGCGCCAGCTGGCGGGCGGTGCCCTCGCGCAGCTTGGTCTGCCAGGCCTGGGCATAGGCCAGGAAGAAGCGCTGGTCGCCGGTCAGCCCGCCGATCACCGGCGCCTTGCCATGCTCGGCCTGATAGCGCTGATAAGCGCCGTACGCCGCCTCGACGCCGCCCAGGTCGCCGATATTCTCGCCCAGCGTCAGCGCGCCCTGCACATGGGTGCCCGGCACGGCCTCATAGGCGTCATATTGAGTCGAGAGCGCCTTGGTCCGGTCGCCGAACGCCTTCTTGGCGCCGTCGGTCCACCAGTTCTCGAACTTGCCGGTCGGGCCGAACTGGCTGCCCTGGTCGTCGAAGCCATGGCCCATCTCATGGCCGATGATCGCGCCGATCGCGCCATAGTTCACGGCCGCATCGGCATTGGGATCGAAGAAGGGCGGCTGCAGGATCGCGGCCGGGAAGGTGATCTGGTTGGAGAGCGGATTGTAATAGGCGTTCACCGTCTGCGGGGTCATGTCCCACAGGGTGCGGTCGACCGGTTTGGGGAAGCGCGACAGCTCGAGTTCGTGCTGGAACTCGCCCGAACGCATCGCATTGCCGAGCAGGTCGCCGCGGACGACCTTGAACGACGAATAGTCGATATATTTGTCCGGATGGCCGATGCGCGGCTCGAAGGCGGCAAGCTTGGCGAGTGCCTTCTGCTTGGTCCCTTCGTCCATCCAGGTCGAGGCGGCGATGCGCTCCTTGTAGGAGGCGCGCAGATTCTCGATCAGCTCGGCCATCTGCTTCTCGGCCGCGGGCGGATAATATTTCGAGACGTAGATCGCGCCGACCGCCTCGCCGAGCGCGCCGTTGACCAGCTGCACGCCGCGCTTCCAGCGCTCGCGCTGCACCTTCACGCCGGACAGCGTCTGCGAATAGAAGGCGAAGCGGGTGTCGTCCAAGGCCTTGGGCAGGAACTGCGCATGATCGCTGACGAAACGATAGGCGAGATAGTCCTTCCAGGCCTGGAGCGGGGTGGCGGTCATCAGCTTGCCGAGCGCGGTGACGGCGGTGTTCTGCGTCATCAGCACCTTGGGCGAGCTCTCGAGACCGGCGGTCTTGAGCATCAGCGCCCAGTTGAAGTCGGGCGCCTTGGCCTTGAGGCCGGCCAGCGTCTGCGGGTCGTTGAGCTTGGCGATGTCGCGGCTCTCGGCCGGCGACCACTGGACCTTGGCCATCGCGGTCTCGAGCGCGACGATCGCATCGGCCTTGGCGGCGGCATCGGGGATGCCCGCCAGCTCCTGGATCTTCTGGACATAGGCGCGATAGGCCTTGCGGAAGGCATCGTACTTCTCGCCCTCGAGCAGGTAATAGTCGCGGGGCATGCCCAGGCCGCCCTGGCCGGTGACCGCGGTGTAATGCGTCGGATCGGCGAGGTCGGGGATGATCCCCAGCTCGACCGGCGAGGCATAGCCGACGGTGGCGAACAGCACCTGCAGCGCGTCGAGGTCCTTCACGCCGTTGATCCTGGCGAGATAGGGCTTGAGCGGGGCGGTGCCGAGCTTCTCGATGCCGGCCTCGTCCATCCAGCTGGCGTAGAAATCGCCGACCTGCCTGCCCGAGGCGCCATAGGCCGAGGGGTTCTTCGCCATGTCGTCGAGGATCGCGCGGACATTCGCCTCGGCCTCGATCGAGAGCAGCGTGCCGAAGCCGGCCGAGGCGCGGTCCGCGGCGATCTCGACGCGGTCGTTCCAGCCGCCGTTCGCGAAGGTCCAGAAATCGTCGCCCGGCTTCACGCTCGGCTTCTGCGCGGTGAGGTCGACGCCGAAGCTGCCATATTTCGGCTTGGCGGTCTGCGCCATCGCCGGCGAGACGGCGAGCAGTGCCACGCCGGCGGCCAGACGCACCATGTTGCTGATCTTCATGTTGAGGATTCCCCCGAAAGACTGTGTTAGCCGGATGTAACGCCGGGTAGTTACACTCGCAACGGGTTTCAGCTTCGCAATTCCTGTTCGTAGGCGGCGGTGACCTCGGTGCCGAAAGTGGCGAAGATCAGCTGGAGCTCGGGGTCCTCGTCCAGCGCCCGGCGCGCCTCGGCTACGGCGATCCTTGTCGCCGCCGCGACCGGATAGCCATGGACGCCGCAGCTGATCGCCGGGAAGGCGAGCGTGCGGAAGCCATGGGCGCGGGCGATCGCGAAGCAGCGGCGATAGCAGCTGGCGAGCAGTGCGGGCTCGTCATGCCCGCCGCCGTGCCAGACCGGGCCGACGGTGTGGATCACATGGCCGGCGGGCAGGCGATAGCCGCGCGTGAGCTTGGCATCACCGGTCGCGCAGCCGCCCAGCGCGCGGCACTCGGCGAGCAGCTCGGGGCCGGCGGCACGGTGGATCGCCCCGTCCACGCCCCCGCCGCCGAGCAGCGAATTCTTCGCCGCGTTGACGATCGCATCCACGTCGAGGCGCGTGATGTCCCCCTCGACGATCCGGATGCGATCCCCGCTCATCCCACGCGGTTCTTCACCAGGTCGTCGACCACCGAGGGATCGGCGAGCGTCGAGGTGTCGCCCAGCGACGAGACGTCGCCCTCGGCGATCTTGCGCAGGATGCGGCGCATGATCTTGCCCGAGCGGGTCTTGGGCAGGCCCGGCGCGAACTGGAGCGCGTCGGGCGTCGCGATCGGGCCGATCTCGGTGCGGACCCATTTGATCAGCTCGGCGCGCAGGGCCTCGTCGGCGGTGCAGTTCGCGTTGAGGGTGACATAGGCATAGATGCCCTGGCCCTTGATGTCGTGCGGCATGCCGACCACTGCGGCCTCGGCGACCTTGGGGTGGAGCACCAGTGCGCTCTCCACCTCGGCGGTGCCCATGCGGTGGCCCGAGACATTGATCACGTCGTCGACCCGGCCGGTGATCCAGTAATAGCCGTCCTCGTCGCGGCGGCAGCCGTCGCCGGTGAAATATTTGCCGCGATAGGTGGTGAAATAGGTCTGGAAGAAGCGTGCATGATCGCCCCAGACGGTGCGCATCTGCCCCGGCCAGCTGCGCGCGATGACGAGGTTCCCCTCGGTCGCGCCGTGCAGGACATTGCCTTCGCCATCGACGATCTGGGGGTCGACGCCGGGGAAGGGGCGGGTGGCCGAGCCGGGCTTGAGCGGCGTCGCGCCGGGCAGCGGGGTGATCATGTGGCCGCCGGTCTCGGTCTGCCACCAGGTGTCGACGATCGGGCAGCGGCCCTCGCCGACCACGTCGTAATACCAGCGCCACGCCTCGGGATTGATCGGCTCGCCGACCGTGCCGAGCAGCTTGAGCGACTTGCGCGACGTGGCGGTGACATATTGGTCGCCCTCGCGCATCAGCGCGCGCAGCGCGGTGGGGGCGGTGTAGAGGATCTCGACCTTGTGGCGGTCGACCACTTGCCAGATGCGGCTGGCATCGGGCCAGTTGGGCACGCCTTCGAACATCAGCGTGGTGCCGCCGTTCGCGAGCGGACCATAGACGATATAGCTGTGCCCGGTGACCCAGCCGATATCGGCCGCGCACCAATAGACCTGGCCGGGGCGATAGTCGAAGACCAGCTCGTGGGTCAGGCTCGCCCAGAGCAGATAGCCGCCCGAGGAATGGAGCACGCCCTTGGGCTTGCCGGTCGAGCCCGAGGTGTAGAGGATGAACAGCGGGTCCTCGGCGCCCATCGGCTCGGCCGGGCAGTCGGCCGGAACCTCCGCGGCGGCGGCGTGATACCAGACGTCGCGGCCTTCCTGCATCGGCACGTCGCCGCCGGTGGCCTGCACCACGATCACCTTCTCGAGGCAGCGGACATGCTCGGCGGCCGCATCGACATTGGTCTTGAGCGGCACCTTCTTGCCGCCGCGCCGGCCCTCGTCGGCGGTGATCACCACGGCGGAATCGCAGTCGGTGATGCGGCCCGCCAGGGCTTCCGGGGAAAAGCCGCCGAACACGACCGAATGGATCGCGCCGATCCGCGCGCAGGCCAGCAGCGCGAACGCCGCCTCGGGAATCATCGGCATGTAGATGGTGACGCGGTCGCCCTTGCGGACGCCCTGCGCCTTCAGCACATTGGCGAAACGGCTGACCTCGGCATGGAGCTGGCGATAGGTGTAACGCCGCGGCGCCTCCTCCGGCGCGTCCGGCTCCCAGATGATCGCGACCGCGTCGCCGCGCTTCGCCAGATGCCGGTCGATGCAGTTCGCCGCGACGTTCAGCTTGCCGTCCGCGAACCAGTTGATCCGGAAATCGCTTTCGTCGAACGACCAGTCGCCGGCGATCTCCGGGCGCTTCACCCAGTCCAGCCGGCGCGACTGCTCGAGCCAGAAGCTGCCCGGATCGGCGAGGCTCATGCCGTAGAGCTTCTCATAGCCTTCAGCATCCACCCGGGCGCCGTGCGCCCAGCTTTCCGGTACGGGGTGGACGCTGACGGTATCGCTCATCGCTACGGGCTCCTCATTTTATTGGCGTCTCTCTGCCCAAGCGCGGGCGCCGCGCCAAGCGCAGAATATGTTTCCGCGCATGATCCGGCATGAACCACGACAGACTGCGACAATATTCTTCTGGAACCGAAACGGCTTTGGAAACATCTAGAGTGCCATGGCCAATCGTCCGCTGACCCCGAGCATCGCGCTTGCCCTGTCGCTGTCCGCCTGCGCGGCGGGCCCGGACTATCATCCGCGCGCCGCGAGCGAGCTGGGCGTGCCGGACGGCTGGTCCGTCTCCGCCGAGCAGAAGGCGCGGGAAGACCTGAGCCAGTGGTGGACCCGGTTCGACGATCCGATGCTGACCGGCCTGGTGCAGCGCGCCCAGGCGGCGAATCTCGACGTGGCTCAGGCGGTCGTGCGGCTCCGCCAGGCGCGCGAGTCGCTGGTCCAGCAGCGCGCGAATCTGCTCCCGAGCCTCAGCGTCTCCGGCGGCGTGTCGCGCAGCGAGCCGCTGCGCGGCGGCTCCAGCACCACGACATTGCCCGACGGCACGGTGACGAGCTTCTCGCAGGGCGGCGCGACCAGCTTCTCGCTCGGCGCCGATGCGAATTATCAGGTCGACCTGTTCGGCGGGGTGCGCCGCGGGGTGGAAGGCGCGCGGGCGTCCTATGCGGCGAGCGGCTATGATCTTGCGACGGTGCTGATCTCCGCGGAGGCCGAGACGGCGCGCAACTATGTGCTTGCGCGCGTAGCCCAGGCGCAGATCGCCAATGCGCGCGACAGCCTGGGCATCGCGGACGACAATCTCCAGATCGCCGGATGGCGCCTGCAGGCCGGCCTGGTCTCGTCGCTCGACCAGGAGCAGGCGCGGGCGAGCCGGGCGCAGCTTGCCGCGTCGATCCCGACGCTCGAGGCGAGCTACAACAGCTATGTCTCACGCCTGGGCGTGCTGACCGGGCAGGCGCCGAGCGCGCTCAAGGCCGAGATGGAGGCGGTGAAGCCGATCCCTACCGGTCCCGCCAGCGTTGCCGCCGGCATTCCCGCCGACACGCTGCGCCAGCGGCCGGACGTGCGGGCCGCCGAGCGCAACCTCGCCGCCGCCACCGCGAACATCGGCGTCGCCGCCGCGCAGCTCTATCCCCAGCTCTCGATCGGCGGCAGCATCGATGCGGGCAGCACCGCGCTCTCGTCGATCTTCGACGTGATCACCGGCCGGCTCTTCGCCAACATCGCCCAGACGCTCTTCGACGGCGGCCGCCGCGCCAGCCAGGTCCGCGCGTCCGAAGCCGCCGCGGACGGCGCGTTCCTCACCTACAAGTCGACCGTGCTGACCAGCCTCGAGGATATCGAGAATGCGATCGTCGCGCTGCAGACGGCGCAGCGCCGCCAGCAGGAATTCGCGGTCGCGCTGGAAGCGTCGAGCAATCAGGCGCTGCTCGCCCGCATGCAATATCGCTCGGGCCTCACCGATTTCACCACGCTCAACCAGGCCGAATCCGCGCTGATCTCCGCGCGCAACGGCGTCGTGTCGGCGCGGTCGGATGCGGCGACGGCGCTGATCCAGCTCTACCAGGCGCTGGGCGGCGGCTGGGACCCGAGCACCACTCCCACCGTTCCCACGACAGGCGGCACCGCGAATGGCAACTGATCCCAACCAGAATCTCGACGCCTTTCTGGGCACGCCCCCGCGCCCCTGGTGGCGGCGCTGGCTCAAATGGGGCCTGGTCGGCATCGTCGTGCTGCTGGCGCTGCTGCTCCTGTGGCACTTCTTCGGCAGCAGCAGCGAAGTCAAATATGCGACGGACGATGTCGCGCGCGGCAACCTGACCGTCACCGTCTCCGCCACCGGCAAGCTGGCGCCGACCAACCAGGTGACCGTGGGCTCGCAGCTGTCGGGCCAGGTCATCAAGGTGCTGGCCGACGTCAACGACCGGGTCACCGCCGGCCAGCCGCTGGCGCTGATCGATCCGTCGCAGATCGACGATCAGGTGAAGCAGGCCGAGGCGACGCTCGCGGCGAACATCGCCGCGGTGGGCCAGGCGCGGGCGACGCTGGAGCAGAGCAACGCCACGCTGGCGCGCTTCCAGGAAGTCAGCCGGCTCTCGGGCGGCAAGGTGCCCGCCAAGACCGAGATGGACGGCGCGATCGGCGACCGCAATCGCGCGCTGGCCAATCTGAACGCGGCCAATGCCAATGTGACCTCGGCCCGCGCCCAGCTGTCCTCGGCCCGGATCCAGCGCACGCGGGCGATCATCCGCTCGCCCGTGACCGGCGTGATCCTGGCGCGCCAGATCGATCCCGGCCAGACGGTCGCCGCCTCGTTCAACACGCCGACGCTGTTCGTGATCGCGCAGGACCTGTCGCGGATGAAGCTGGAGGTGGCGATCGACGAGGCCGATGTGGGCCAGGTGCGCGAGGGGCAGGACGCGACCTTCACCGTCGACGCCTTTCCGGGCAAGACCTTCCCGGCGAAGATCACGCGGGTCGAGGTGGGCTCCAACCTGTCGGTGCAGGACGCAAGTTCCTCGTCCTCGTCCTCGACTTCGAGCACCACCGCGAACCAGGTGGTTTCCTATGCCGCCGATCTGTCGGTCGCCAATGCGGACGAGCAGCTGCGCCCCGGCATGACCGCGACGGCGGACATCGTGACGATGTCGCGCCAGAACGTGCTGCTCGTGCCCAATGCGGCATTGCGCTTCACGCCGGCCGCGGCCGCCCAGGGCGCGGCCGGCAGCAGCGCGAAGGGCGGCATCGCCGGGGCGCTGGTCCCCAGCCGCCCGCGGCGCGGCGGTGGCGGCAGCGGGCAGCAGCAGAAGACGGCGACCGGCGATCGCGCCGGCGAGCGGAGCGTCTACATCCTGGGTGCCGACGGCAAGCCGCAGGAAGTGCCGGTCACGACCGGCAGCACCGACGGCACCGTGACCGAGGTCACCGGGGGCAATCTGAAGCCCGGCGACAAGGTGATCACCGGCCAGCTCGCCGATGGCAGCTCGGGCCAGCGCCGCTCCGGCGGGCAGCGGCGGCAGGGCGGCGGCCAGGGCGGCGGCGGTGGCGGAGGCCAGCGTGGCGGACAGTGACGCGCCGCTGATCCGCTTGCGCGGCGTCACCAAGAGCTATGGCGAGGGGGCGACGCAGTTCCAGGCGCTGAAGGGTATCGACCTCGACATCCAGGCCGGCGATTTCGTCGCGGTGATGGGCCCGTCGGGCTCGGGCAAGTCGACGACGATGAACATCCTGGGCTGCCTCGATATGCCTTCCAGCGGCACGTTCCTGTTCAAGGGCGTGCATGTCGAGAAGCTCGAGCGCGACCAGCGCGCGCTGCTGCGGCGCAAATATCTCGGCTTCGTCTTCCAGGGCTTCAACCTGCTCGCCCGCACCAGCGCGCTCGAGAATGTCGAGCTGCCGCTGCTCTATCGCGGCGACGCCAAGCGGCAGCGCCGCGAGACGGCGATGGCGGCTCTCGACAAGGTCGGGCTCAAGGAGTGGTGGGACCATACCCCCGCCGAGCTCTCCGGCGGCCAGCAGCAGCGCGTCGCCATCGCGCGGGCGATCGTCACCAGCCCCGACGTGCTGCTTGCCGACGAGCCCACCGGCAATCTCGATTCGGAGCGCTCGGTGGAGATCATGGAGCTGCTCACCGATCTCAACAGGACGAGCGGCATCACCGTGCTGATGGTCACGCACGAGCCGGACATGGCGGCATTCGCGCACACCATCGTCCATTTCAAGGACGGGCTGGTCGAGCGGGTCGAGGACCAGCATCGCCAGGGCGAGGCGGTGGGGCACTGATGTTCGGCACCACCTTCATCCTCGCGATCCGATCGATCCTGCGCCACAAGCTGCGCTCGTTCCTGACGACGCTCGGCATCATCATCGGCGTCGCCGCGGTCGTCACCATGGTGACGCTGGGCAAGGCGACCACGGCGGCGGTGCAGCAGCAGATCTCGGCGCTCGGCACCAACATCCTCCAGATCCGTCCGGGCCAGGGCTTCGGCCGCGGCGGCGGCGGCCCGCGCCCGCCCGACTTCAAGGCGGACGACGTCACCGCGATCCGCGACCAGGTCGCCGGCGTCACCGCGGTCGCTCCCCAGGCGCAGACCACCGCGACCGTGATCTACAACGGCGCCAACTGGTCGACGACGGTCAACGGCACCACCAGCGCCTATTTCCAGGTCCAGCCCTGGCCGCTGGTCGAGGGCCGCTACTGGACCCGGCCCGAGGAGCAGGCCGGCAAGGCAGTGTGCATCATCGGCACCACGATCCGGACCAACCTGTTCCGCGGCGGCAGCGCCGTGGGCGATCGAATCCGGGTCAACGGCATCTCGTGCGACGTGATCGGCGTGCTCCAGACGCGTGGGCAGGCCGGGTTCGGCGGCGACCAGGACGATGTGATCATCATGCCGATCAAGCAGGTGCAGCGCCGCTTCACCGGCAATCCCGACGTGCGCCTGATGCTGGTCGGCACCGATCCCGATTACGACAGCGCCCAGGTCCAGTCCTCGATCACCGACCTGCTGCGCGAGCGCCGCAACATCACCGGCGGCAAGGACGTCGACTTCAACATCTTCGACACCGCCCAGATCAGCCAGGCATTGACCAGCACCACCACGCTGCTCACCCAGATCGTCGCGGCGGTGGCGATGATCAGCCTTATCGTGGGCGGGATCGGCATCATGAACATCATGCTGGTCTCCGTGACCGAGCGGACGCGCGAGATCGGCATCCGCCTGGCCATCGGCGCGGTGGCGAGCGAGGTGCTGATGCAGTTCCTGGTCGAGGCGGTGGTGCTGTCGATGCTGGGCGGCGTCATCGGCCTGCTGATCGCCCAGCTCGCGGTCGCGCTGATGGCGTGGCTGGGCTCGCTGCCCTTCCTGTTCGACGTGCAGATCAATGTGATCGCGTTTGCGATCTCGGCGATCATCGGCGTGGTGTTCGGCTATTTCCCGGCGCGCCGCGCGGCCAGCCTCAATCCGATCGACGCGCTTCGTCACGAGTGACGCGCGCGGGCGGCTGCTCGGGCAGGCCGTCGGTACGCAGGCCGTAGCGCTCGCGCAGGGCGCGCAGGTCTTCCTGCGTGTCGATATCGACCAGCTCGGCGGGCGGGGCGATGACGTGGTGGCCGCGCCGGATCAGGTCGCGCGCGCCGTGATCGCCCTCCAGCTGCATCAGCATGGGGAACATGTCCCTGCCGAACAGGGCGGGCGGCATGGGCTGCACGCCGTCCGAGGAGGCGACGATCGTCGCCGGGCCGTCGGCAGCGTCCATCAGCCGGTGGACATGGGCGGCGGTGACGCGCGGCATGTCGGCAAGCGCGACGAGCACCGCCTCGCAGCCCAGCTCCTGCGCGCGCGCCACCCCGAAGCCGAGCGAGCGTGCCTGGCCAAGCGCGGGATCGGGGTTCTCGACCACGTCATAGCCCAGGGCGGCGAAGTCGAGCGTGGTGGCGGACACCACGGCGATCCGCGCCTGGAAGGGCACGCGCTCCAACGCCGTCACCACATGATAGGCGAGCGGCTTGTCCAGAAATGTCTCGGCGAGCTTGTCGCCGTCGTTGAAGCGGCGGGAGCGGCCGGCGGCGAGCAGGATAAGCGCGGTCTGTTCAGGTGTGAGCATGGAAGGTCTTCACCATGGCTGCGGCGATGGAAAGGGCGATCTCGGCGGGGCCGATCGCCCCGATGGCCAGGCCGGCCGGCCCCTGGATCCGGTCGAGATCGGCGGTCCCGACCCCGGCGGCGGCGAGCCGTTCGAGGCGCGCGGCGTGGCTCCTGCGCGAGCCCAGCGCGGCGACATAGCCGGTCGGGAAACCGAGCGCCGCGACCAGCGCCGCGTCGTCGATCTTCGGATCGTGGCTCAGCGTCACCACCGCCGTCGCCGGATCGGGGCGGAGAGCTGTCACGGCTTCGTCTGGCCAGCGGTCGTCGAGCATCACGCCGGGAAAACGCTCGGGCGTCAGAAATCTCCCGCGCGGATCGATGACATGGGTGCGGATGCCGATCTCGCGGGCAAGGCCGGCCAGCGACTGGGCGATCTGCACGGCTCCGACGATCAGTAGCCGGCGCGGCGGATCGTAGCGGTTGCGGAAGCCGCCGGCGCCCTTCATCGACCGGCCGGTGGCAAGGTCGGTGCCGACATCGAACGGCACGCCGTCCGCCCGCGCCGCGTCGATCGCATCGAAGAGCGCGGGCGGGAAACCCTCCGCCGAAACCGGCTGGACCAGCACCGCGATCTCGCCGCCACAGGGCAGGCCCACTTCCCAGGCGGCCGGATCGGCGACGCCATATTGCTTCACCACCGCGGGCGCGCCGGCGATCACCTCGGCGGCGGTCTGGAGGATGTCGGCCTCCACGCAGCCGCCCGAGACCGAGCCTTCGAACCGCCCGTCGCGGTGGACGAGCATATGGCTTCCGGGCGGCCGGGGCGCCGATCCCCAGGTCGAGACGACGGTGGCCAGCGCCAGCCGTTCGCCTTTCCAGGCGCGCGCCGCCGCGAGCACGCTGTCGTTATCCGCCATATCGCCTCGCAACCGTCACATCCCGAGCCTAGGCCAATTTCGTAGCGAAGGGAGAGTTTCGTGACGAGATCGTTGATTGCGGCGCTGATGCTGATGGTGCCGGGCGCCGCCTTGGGGCAGGATCACGCGATGCATGGGAAAGCGGACAAGGTCATCGTCATCGCGCATCGCGGCGCTTCGGGCGAGCGCCCCGAGCACACGTTGCTCTCCTATCAGCGCGCGATCGAGCAGGGCGCCGATTTCATCGAGCCCGATCTGGTGCCGACCAAGGACGGCGTGCTCGTCGCCCGGCACGAGAACAACATCGCCGATACGACCGACGTGGCGGACCATCCCGAGTTCGCCGCGCGCAGGACGACCAAGACGATCGACGGCGAGAAGCTCACCGGCTGGTTCACCGAGGATTTCACGCTCGCCGAACTGAAGACGCTGCGTGCCAAGGAGCGGCTGCCCAAGCTCCNCCCGGGCAACACGAAATATGACGGCCAGGCCGCGATCCCGACGCTCGACGACGTGATCGCCCTTGCCAAGCGGGCTTCGAAGGAGACGGGGCGGACGATCGGCATCTATCCCGAGACGAAGCATCCGACCTATTTCGCCTCGATCGGCCTGCCGCTGGAGCAGCGGCTGGTCGACAAGCTCAAGGCGGCGGGCTGGGACCGGGCCGACGCGCCGGTCTTCATCCAGTCGTTCGAGGTGGATAATCTCAAGAAGCTGAAGACGATGACGCAGGTGCGGCTGATCCAGCTGATGGCGGGAAGCGGCGGCCCGGCGGACGGCGCGCAGCCCAGCTACAAGGCGATGGCCACGCCGGCGGGGCTGAAGGCAGTGGCCGCCTATGCCTATGGCATCGGCCCGGAGCGGACGATGATCCAGCCGGCATCCGGCCCGGCCACCACTTTGGTCGCCGATGCGCATGCCGCGGGGCTCAGGCTCCATCCGTGGACGTTTCGGGCGGAGAACTTCTTCCTCCTGCCGGACTACCGCTCCGGCGCAAATCCGATGGACCATGGTCGACTGAAGGACGAGATCCTGTACTTCATCGGGCTGGGCGTGGACGGTTTCTTCACCGATTTCCCGCATGTCGGTGTCGAGGCGCGGGATGCGGCGGCCGGGTCGCACGCGCGGACGGGGGGATAGAGGATTTACATGCGCAAGCTTCTGGTTCCGATCTGCGCGATGCTGCCGCTGCTTGGTGGCGGCTGCATCGCCAAGACCGTGGTCGATGTCGCCACCCTGCCGGTGAAGGCGGGTGCCAAGGCCGCCGACTGGGCGACGACCAGCCAGGACGAGGCCGATCGCAACTATGGCCGCAAGATGCGCGAGCAGGAAGCGCGCGAGGGCAAGGAACTGCGCAAGCTCTGCAAGAAGCATCCCGACGATGCGCGTTGCGCGCGCGGCGACAATGGCTTCCGTGCCGATCCGGGCGGCAATCGCTATCACTGACCGGCATGGTCGTGCATGCCATGGCCGCGCACGACCGTCGCGATGCTGATCCGATAGTCGCGGAAGATTCCCGCACGACCTTCGGCCTGTGCCGCGCGGTGCGGGCCGAAGTCGCGCCAGGCCGCGATCGCGGCTTCGTCGCGCCACCAGGAAAGCGACAGCAGCTTGCCCGGCTCGGCCAGGCTCGCGAACCGCTCGATCCCGAGGAAGCCGTCGACCGCCGCCAGCTCCGGGCCGAGCGAGGCGGCGAGATCGAGATAGCGATCGCCCCGGCCCTCTGCCGGCCAGGCTTCGAACAGCACCGCGATCATGGCCGCACCGGCGCCGGGGAAAGGCGGCGAAGGAAGATCCTGTCCTCGCGCCGGATGAACCGCTCGCGCGCGGCGAAATCATAGTTGGCGCGGCCGGCGGGATCGTCGCGGAGGCGGGCGCGATAGGCTTCATAGGCGGCGAGCGAATCGATATCGTAGACGCCGTAGGCAGTCGTCGCCGAGCCCTCGGCGGGCCCGAAATAGCCGATCAGGCCGGCGCCGCAGCGCGGGATCGCCTCGCCCCAGGCACGGGCATATTCGGCAAAGGCCTCTGCCCCGAAGGGCTCGATCTCGTAGCGGATGAAGCAGGTCAGCATCGGATTTCTCCTCCGCCGCCTTTCTGCCGCCCGGCCGCAGGCGATGCTTCGGCCGGCGCCGTAGCATTGCCCGCCCCGCACGGGCATGATGCGTGGATGCAGCGCATTTCCGCCTTTGCCGAGACCGCCGCGCTGATGGGCGATCCCGCGCGCGCCAACATGCTGTTCGCGCTGATGGACGGCCGCGCGCTCACCGCGGGCGAGCTGGCGCGCTTCGCCGGCGTGACGCCGCAGACTGCGAGCGGTCATCTCGCCCGGCTCGCCGAAGCGGGAATGGTCGCGCCCGCCGCGCAGGGGCGCCACCGCTATTTCCGCCTCGCTTCGCCCGGGGTGGCGCAGATGGTCGAAAGCGTGATGAGCGTCGCCGAGGAACTGTCGCGCCGCCCGCTTCCGGTCACCGGACCCCGCGACGCCGGGCTTCGGCGCGCGCGGACCTGCTATGATCACCTCGCGGGCGAACTCGCCGTCGCGATCGCCGGGCGTATGGCCGAGCGCGGCCAGCTGGTGCTCGGCCATGACGGCGCGGCACTCACCGAAGCCGGCGTGGCGTTGCTCGGCGAGCTTGGCGTGGCGGAGGCGGCGCTCGACGCCCCGTGCCGCGCCTGCCTCGACTGGAGCGAGCGCCGCCCGCATCTCGCCGGCGCGCCCGCCACGGCGCTCTACCGCCATTTCGTCGCGCGCAGCTGGGTGCGGCCCCGCCAGGGTACCCGCGCGCTCGAAGTCACGCGGGCGGGGGAGGCGGCATTGGCGCGCTGGTTCGGCATTGCATTGTAAATCCAGCCAATTCGGCGCCAATAGCCGGCGAGTTGTCCGCGCGCTTCCGCTATGATCCCGCACTCTAAAGGGGGAAGCTCTACGCGGCGAAGCCCTCGGCATCGACCGCGTAGAGCATTTCCGCCCTGGCCATGGCCGCGGGCTTGAGCCCCATCGCCTCGGGCACGATCTGGGAGACATAGAAGCGCGCCGCGGCCTGCTTCATCTTCAGGAACGCCGGATCGCCCTCGCTACGGGCGGCGGCGCGGCCGCTCGCTTCCATCAGCCAGCCGCACACCGCGGTGGAGAGCATCGTGAGGAACGGATAGCTGGCTGCCAGCCGGTCATCCATCTCGCTTCCCAGCAGGTTGCGGGCGACTTCCTCGCACGCGTCGATCAGGTTGAGCAGCCCGGTATCCTCGGCATCCTCGCGCATCTGCCCGATCAGGCCGAGCAGCGTGCCGCCATTGTCCATGGCGAGCTTGCGTCCCACCAGGTCGGCGGCCTGGATGCCGTTGGTGCCTTCGTAGATGGGCGTGATGCGGGCGTCGCGGAAATGCTGGGCGGCGCCAGTCTCCTCGATATAGCCCATGCCGCCATGGACCTGGACGCCGAGGCTGGCGACTTCGTTGCCGAGATCGGTGCCATGCGCCTTGGCGAGCGGGGTGAGCAGCTCGACGCGCTTCTCCGCCGCCGCATCGCCGGCCCGGGCCCGATCGAGCTGGCCGAAGGCGTAATAGACCAGGGCCCGCGCCGCCTGGGTCTGCGCCTTCATGCGCAGCAGCATGCGGCGGACATCGGGATGCTCGACGATCGCGACCTGTTCGCCGCCACGATAGCCCTGCACCCGCTCGCGGGCATAGGCGACGGCGCGCTGGGTGGCGCGCTCGGCCACCTGCACGCCCTGCAGGCCGACGTTCAGCCGGGCATTGTTCATCATCGTGAACATCGCCCGGATGCCGCCCAGCTCGGGGCCGACCAGCTCCCCGATGCAATCGTCATGATCGCCGAAGCTCAGCACGCAGGTGGGCGAGGCGTGGAGGCCCATCTTGTGCTCGATCGAGACGGTGCGCACATCGTTGAATTCGCCCGGCGTGCCGTCTTCGTTCAGCCGGTATTTCGGCACCAGGAACAGCGAGATGCCCCGGGTTCCCGCCGGCGCCCCCGGCGTGCGGGCCAGCACGAGGTGGGCGATGTTGTCGGCCATGTCGTGGTCGCCGAACGAGATGAAGATCTTGGTACCCTTGATCCGCCACTTGCCGTCCCCGGCAGGTTCCGCCCGGGTCTTGAGCGCGCCGACGTCCGAGCCCGCCTGCGGCTCGGTCAGGTTCATCGTGCCGGTCCAGGCGCCGGTGGAGAGATGCGGGAGATAGGCCGCCTGCTGCGCGGGCGTGCCGTGATGCATCAGCGCCTCCACCGCGCCCACGGTGAGGATCGGCGCCAGCGCGAAGCCCATGTTCGCCGTGCCGAGCGTCTCCAGCACCGCGATCGACAGGCTCACCGGCAGCCCCTGGCCGCCATGCTCCACCGGCGAGCCGATCGTGCCCCAGCCGCCCTCCACATAAGCCCGGTACGCATCCGCGAACCCGGCCGGCATCTTCACGCCATCCGGCGTCCATCGCGGTCCGTCGGTATCGCCCAGCCGCTCCAGCGGCGCCCACTCGCCCGCCGCGAACGCGCCGGCGCCCTCCAGCACCGCATCGGTCATTTCGGCCGCTTCCTCGCTGATCTCGGCCAGGCGGACGATGGTCTCGAGCACGAAGCGCTGATCGGCGGTGGCGGGGATGAACATAGAGCCTCTCTTGTGGTCTGGTTTCGCGCCGTATAGCTCGCCCGAAGTGAGCCCGACAAATCCGCGCATCTTACCCTACGGCACGGCCGCCATCGCCGAGGCTGCCGCGCTGATTCGCGCCGGTGCATGCGTCGCGGTGCCGACCGAGACGGTCTATGGCCTCGCCGCCGACGCCACCGATTCGCGCGCGGTCGCGGGGATCTACGCGGCCAAGGGGCGGCCGAGCTTCAATCCGCTGATCGTCCATGTGCCGGATCTCGCCACTGCCGAGCGGATCGCGGTTTTCGACGCCCGGGCGCGCGACCTCGCCATGCGCTTCTGGCCGGGGCCGCTGACCCTGGTGTTGCCCGTGCGCCCGGATGCGGGCATCGCGTCGCTGGTCACGGCCGGGCTCGACACGATCGCGATCCGGGTGCCACGCCACCGGGCGATGCAGGCCTTGCTGGCGGCGAGCGGCAAGCCGCTGGCGGCGCCTTCGGCCAATGCCAGCGGCACGATCAGCCCGACTCGCGCAGCGCATGTCGCCAGGAGCCTCGCGGGCCGGATCCCGCTGGTGATCGACGACGGCGCGACCCCGGCGGGCGTGGAATCGACCATCGTGATGGGCGAACGGATATTGCGCCCCGGCCCGCTCGGTGCCGAGGAGCTCGGGCTCGCGATCGCTGCGCCGGATGGCAAGATCACGGCGCCCGGCCAGCTCGACAGCCATTATGCCCCCTCCAAGCCGGTGCGGCTGAACGCCACCGATGCGAAGGACGGCGAGTATCTCATCGGCTTCGGCACGGTTGCCGGGGCCGAGACCTTGTCCGCCGCCGGCGATCTTGCCGAAGCCGCGGCGAACCTGTTCGACGCGCTGCATCGTGCCGATGCGAGCGCCGCGCCCGCCATCGCGGTGGCGCCGATCCCCGCATCCGGGATCGGCGTGGCGATCAATGACCGGCTGCGCCGCGCCGCGCACTAGCTCCGGCATCCGGCCGATTCGGGGCCGGCGCGCCGCGCGGAAGTTTACGAAACATACGCTACGGGGGGCCTGTTTTCTCCACCCGCACCTTGGACGGCGACGGGTCCGACAGGAGTGGGAGAGGAAGCCGGTACGCATCCGCCAGCATCGAGCAGGCGAAGCCCTACATTGCAAGGATTGCGCGAAGCGCCGGGTTGGGGATCCAGACGAGCTTTCGAAACCATGCCGTCATCCCCGCGAAGGCGGGGATGACGATGGAGGATATGCGGCCCGGCTAGCCGGCGACCAGCCTCAGCCAGCCCCGCGCGTCGGTCTCGATGTCGAGGCCCCGATAGTCGACCCGCATCGGATGCGGGGTGTCGAGCGGGCCGTGATGCGTCTCGGTGATCACGATCGCGGCGGCACCGGCCGCGTCGGCGGCGGCGAGGCCGGCCGGGCTGTCCTCCCACACCAGGCAGTCGCCGATGGCAACGCCGAGCCGATCGGCCGCCGCAAGGAAGCAATCGGGCGCCGGCTTGCCGTGCGCCACGTCCTCGGCGGCGATCACCACTTCGGGCAGGGCCACCCCCGCCGCCGCCAGCCGGCGCAGCGCCAGCGCGCGCGGCGCGGAAGTGACCAGCGCCCAGCGATCAGCGGGCAGGCGGGAGAGGAACGCCGCCGCGCCACCGATCTCGACCAGGCCATCGATATCGTCGATCTCGGCCTGGGTAAGCGCTTCCGTCTCCGCCTCGGCATCCACGCCGGCGGGCGCGAAACGGCGGATCGTCTCGATCGCGCGGACGCCGTGCAGGGCGGCCATCAGCGGATCGGCCGCGATGCCGTGCCGCGCCGCCCAGGCGCGCCACACCCGGTCGACCACGGCCATGCTGTTCACGAGCGTGCCGTCCATGTCGAACAGGAAGGCGGCGAAGCTGCGATCGGGAAGCGTCATCGCCCTTCCCTCACCACAGCCGCCGCCGCGTCGCAACCGCGATCCGCCGCGCTTTGCATTCCCGCCGCCGAAGACCTACAAATCTGCGCAGGTCTGGGGGTTTGGGAGAGAGACCGGACACAGCAGGAGGGCAATATCATGAGCAATGTGCAACGCGGGCTCGCCGAACTGATCGGCACGTTCTGGCTCGTTTTCGGCGGATGCGGCAGCGCCGTGCTCGCCGCTGCGTTCCCCGATGTCGGCATCGGGCTGGCGGGCGTCAGCCTCGCCTTCGGCCTCACGGTGCTCACCATGGCCTATTCGATCGGCCATATCTCGGGCTGCCACCTCAATCCGGCGGTCACCTTCGGCCTGTGGGCCGGCGGCCGCTTTCCGGCGAAGGACATTCCGCTCTACGTGATCGCGCAGGTGATCGGCGCGGTGATCGGCGCGGGGCTGCTCTGGTACATCGCCAGCGGCGGGCCGGGCTTTGCCGGCGGCCTAGCCTCAAACGGCTTCGGCGCGCATTCGCCGGGCCATTTCTCCTTCGAATCGGGCATGGCGATCGAAGTCGTGCTGACCTTCATGTTCCTGATGGTGATCATGGGATCGACCGACAGCCGCGCCCCCGCCGGCTTCGCGCCGATCGCGATCGGGCTGGCGCTGACGCTGATCCACCTGATCTCGATCCCCGTCACCAACACCTCGGTCAATCCGGCGCGTTCGACCGGCCCCGCGCTGCTCGAAGGCGGCATCGCGCTCCAGCAGCTGGTCTGGTTCTGGATCGCTCCGATCGTCGGCGGGCTGCTCGGCGGCTTCGTCTACAAGGCGCTCGGCGCCGAAGCGGGCAAGCGCCCGCCGATCGAAGGCGAGGCGCTGCCGGCGGAGTGAACTGAAAATCCTCCCCCGGTGAAGCCGGGGGAGGATCCTTCGGGTCAGGCCGGCGTGCCTTCCTTGCTCCGGGCGGCGAAGCTCTTGCGGAGCTTGCGCAGCTTGGGCGGGATCACGGCCAGGCAATAGGGATTGCGCTGGCCGTCGCCCTGCCAATATTCCTGGTGATAGTCCTCGGCCGGCCACCATTGGCCGAGCGGCTCGATCGCAGTGACGATCGGCTCGGGCCAGTCCGGGCGGGCCCGGTCGATCGCGTCCAGCGCCTCGCGTTCCTGCTCGGCCGAATGCGGGAAGATCGCCGAGCGATACTGGGTGCCGATATCATTGCCCTGGCGGTTCAGCTGGGTCGGGTCGTGCGTCGCCAGGAAGATGTCGAGGATCTCGCCATAGCTGATCTGGTCGGTGTCGAAGCCCACCCGGATCGCTTCCGCGTGCCCGGTCTCGCCCGAGCAGACTTGCTTGTAGGTCGGGTTCTCCCGGGTCCCCCCGATATAGCCGCTTTCGACCGACTGGACGCCGATCACGTCGTTGAACACGGCCTCGGTGCACCAGAAACAGCCTCCGGCCAATGTTGCGGTCTCGATGGTCATCGCGAACTCCTTGCTATCGGCGCAAAGATAGGATTGAGCGCGCCAAGAGCAATGCGGAGTTGGACATGCGCGAAGGCACGGTGCTGGTCACGGGCGGGGCAGGCTATATCGGCAGCCATGCCGTGCTGGCGCTGCTCGATGCGGGCTGGAAGGTCGTGGTGGTCGACAATCTCGTCACCGGCTTCGACTGGGCGGTCGATCCGCGCGCGGCGCTGGTGGTGGCGGGCATCGAGGACGACGCGGCGGTCCGCGCCGCGATCCGCGCGCACGGCGTGACCGCGATCATGCACTTCGCCGGATCGGTGGTGGTGCCCGAGAGCGTGACCGACCCGCTCAAATATTATCGCAACAACACCGCGGCCAGCCGCGCGCTGATCGAAAGCGCGGTGGCCGAAGGAGTGAGGCACTTCATCTTCTCCTCCACCGCCGCGACCTATGGCATCCCCGAAGTGGTGCCGGTGCGCGAGGACAGCCCGAAGCAGCCGATCAACCCGTACGGCATGTCCAAGCTGATGACCGAGATCATGCTGAAGGACGTCGCCGCCGCGCATCCGATCAACTATGCGGCGCTGCGCTATTTCAACGTCGCGGGGGCCGATCCGCGGGGCCGCTCCGGCCAGTCGACCGCGGGGGCGACGCACCTGATCAAGGTCGCGGTCGAGGCGGCGACGGGCAAGCGCGGCCATGTCTCGGTCTTCGGCACCGATTTCGACACGCCCGACGGCACCGGCGTGCGCGACTATATCCATGTCAGCGACCTGGCCGCCGCGCATGTCGACGCGCTCGACCTGCTGATCGCGCGGCCGGGCGAGAGCCATATCCTGAACGCCGGCTATGGCCGCGGCTTCTCGGTGCTGCAGGTCCTCGACGCGGTCGACCGAGTGACGAACCTGACGATCGAGCGCCGGCTGGAGGGGCGTCGCGCGGGCGATCCCGATGCGCTGGTCGCGGACAATGGCGCGATCCTGGCGGCGCTGCCGTGGCGGCCGCGGCACGACGATCTCGAAGGCATCGTCAAGGATGCGCTCGCCTGGGAGCGCAAGCTGGCCGAGCGCGGGGCCTAGGCGCCGCCGGGCCCGGCGCGGGCGAGCAGCGCCAGCTCGATCCGCCACCACAGCATCGCCCAGACGCCGCCGAACGCCCAGCCGGCGGCGACGTCGCTTGGCCAGTGCACGCCCAGATAGACGCGGCTGACGCCCACCGAGAAAGTGAGCACCAGCGCGACGACGAGCACGAAGGCGCGGATGCGGCGATCGGGCAATACCGGGAAGAGCAGGGTGGCGAGCGTGAGATAGACGATCGCGCTCAGCGCGGCATGGCCGCTGGGGAAGCTCTTGGAGGTTTCCTCCATCAGCCGGCCGACCAGGTCGGGCCGCGAGCGGCTGACCAGCGCCTTGATCATCTCCACGGCGAGCGAGCCGAGCGTCGTCGCGCCGATGAGGAGCAGCGCGGTGCGCAGCCGGCCGGCGAGCCACAGGAAGATCGTGGCGACCAGCACGAGGAAGCTCAGCACCGTGGTGCTGCCCAGCGCGGTGACGTCGCGCACCGCCGAGGGAAGCCAGGCCGGACCGATCGGATGCGCGCCGTCGCGCATCGCCAGCATGATCGCGCGGTCCATCGCCGCGCCGTCGCCCTCGACCAGCTCGTGCCCGAACCAGATCAGCGCGAGCAGGAACAGCGCGAAACCCGCCACGGCGAGGATCGGCCAGGGCAGGCGGCGGGAGGCGGGCGGGGCTTCGGGGGCGGGGTGCATCGGCATTGGATCGCGTAACGAGAGGCGCGATGCAATGCTCCGGCCCAACCTCAATTCCGTCATCCCCGCGCAGGCGGGGATCCAGGGTAACAGAGCAATGCCCTTCGCGACTCTGGCTCCCCGCCTGCGCGGGGATGACGATTATGAGTAGATGGGCGCCGGACTAGATCTGGATGCGCGCGGTCACGCGGATGTCGCGGCCGGGCAGCGGCGCATAGTCCTTCAGCACGCTCGCGGCCCGCCGGGCCTCGACGTTGAAGATGTTGTTCGCCGATAGCTGCAGGCTGGTGTTCGAGCCGGCGCCCCAGGGCTTCCAAGAAATCGAGGCGTTGACGAAGGTGAAGCCGTCGGTCGGCGTCTCGAAGGCCGAGATGCGCGTCTGGTCGAACACATGCTCGACTTCGCCGCGAAGCGTGAAGCGGTCCGAAGTCGCCTCGAGCCCGCCATTGACGCGAAGCGGCGGGATGCGCGGCGCCGGGCCGGTGCCGACGATCTCGGCATGGACATAATCGGCCAGCGCGGTGGCGTTGATCGTGAAGGCCTTCACCGTCGCGATGCGGAACGAGCCCTCGGCCTCGAACCCGTAATAGCGGGCATTCGCCTGATTGTACTGGAACACCGGCAGGTCGTCCCGCGTCGCGCCGGTCGGCGTGTCGTAGATATAGCCGGTGAACCAGTTGTAATAGGCCGCGGTCGAGAAGGCGAAGCCGTCGCCCGAGCCCTTGAAGGTCGCCTCGACGCCCCAGCTCTTCTCGCTGCCGAAGTTCGGGTTGCCGATCTCGAACGCCTGGGTGCCGGCATGCGGGCCGTTGGCGAACAGCTCTTCCGGCGTCGGCGCCCGCTCGGCGCGCGAGACGTTGATGCCGAAGCGCATGCCCTTGGCCACCGCATAGCTGGCGCCGAGCGACGCGGAGAAGCTGTCGAAGCTGCGATTATAGGCCGGGTTGCCGAGATCGGCATCGGCCTGGGCATCGACGATATTATGCTCGAAGCGCGCCGCGGCCTCGGCCTTGAACGCGCCCATGTCGAGCGACTGGAGCGTGAACAGGCCGAATTGCTGCGCCGAATTCTTGGGCAGGAACTTCTCGTCGCCCACCACATGCATGTCGCGCAGCGAGAACTGGCCGCCGACCATGCCTTCCCAGCCGCCGCGCGCGGCCTGGACCAGCTCGAGCCGGCCCTCATAGCCCTGATTGTAGAAGGTGGTGCCGACGGCGCCGTCTTCCGCGATCTCCGAATGCTTGTAGTCGGCCGCGGCCAGGCGGGTGCGGATCTGCTTGAAGATGCCGCCGCCGGTATCGACTTCGCCGCGGATGTCGACGCGGGTCTGCTGCGCATGGAGACGCACCTGCTCGGCCTCGATCGACGGATCCAGCGAATAGCGGACGGGCACGCCGTAGAAGGTGTCGAAATGGCTTACCGAGAAGCCGAGATTGTTGTTGCCGTCGATGATCGCGGCGCCGCCGGCGACGTCCCAGGTCTTGGCGGCGGTGTTGGGCACTCTGCCCTTGAGGTCGGCCAGGTCCTGGATCGCGGGATCGGCGCTCGCCGCCGCCTGGGCCCGGAGCGCGGGCGACAGGACATAGCCGCCGGTGCGCTGGTCGCCGGTCTGGGTGAAGCTGCCATCGGCGTGGAGGACGATCTTGCTCGTCACCGGCACGTCCGCCGCGCCCGAGGCCGAGCGCTCGTCGGCGGCGCTGCCATAGCTGGCGATGCCGTCGAAATGGATGGCCTCCTGGGGCATGTGGCGCGGGATGCGGCTGTCGATGACGTTGACCACGCCGCCGATCGCCGAGGGGCCGAAGATCAGCGCGGTCGGCCCGCGCAGCACTTCGATGCGATCGGCGGTGAGCGGGTTGATGATCGGCGCGTGATCGGCCGAGGTGTTCGACACATCGATGCTGCCGATGCCGTCGGTGAGCAGCGGCGCGCGGGCGCCGATGAAGCCGCGCAGCACCGGGCGCGAGGCATTGGGGCCGAAGGACGAGGCCGAGACGCCCGGCTGCTGGGCCAGGGTCTCGCCGATCGTCGGGCGCAGGTCGCGCGTGAGCTCTTCCTTGGCGAGGACGGTGGTGCCGCCCAGCACATCGGCGGTGTTGCGGGCGCGCGTGCCGGTGACGACGATCTGGGCGCCCGGCTGGTCATGGTCCTGCGGGGCCGCCGCCGGGCTGCCGCCGTCGTTCGCCGGCGCGGCGGCGACCATGCCGTCCGCAGCCGTCTGGGCATAAGCGGGCAGGGCGAGCAGGGCAGCGGAACCAAGCAGCAGCGGACGCAACATCGACGAATCTTCCCCGAACCATGAAACTTGCTGCATCGCGGTAATCGCGATGATATAAGGTATCAAGTTCTTTTGTCCCGCTTCCGGACCGACTGGGCGTCACCGGGGCCTGCGGGCCGTGCGCTTCCGCTCCGTCCCGGAATCGTCGCATTTGCGGAAACCTTGCGATGCCGCGCGCGTGGCTAATCCCGGGCGGGGGCCGCACCTAGATAGCGTTCCGTCGAACAGGAGGATTGCAATGGCATATCTCGAGAGCCGGATCGCGATGCTGGAGGGCATGGCCGGCGCCGTGCCGACCGAGGTCGTGCTGAGCCCGCTCGAGCTGCGCACGCTCCAGCTTTCCCAGGCGGATGGCCGTGCCTCGCTGCGCGCGCCGCGCCGGATCGAACGGCTGGGAGCGATGCTGTTCGGCTCGCGCCGGGTATCCGGCCTCGCCAACCCACGGCTCGAGGCGCTTCGCCGCTTCGCCATCCTGTACCGGCTCGAAGGCGCGGCGATCGATGCCGGCGAGGCCATGCGTGCCGAGGCCGCGGGCTTCTCCGCCGCGGCGCTGGACCGGGTTCGCCGGATCGTCGACGGCTGGCCGCGCCGTGCCGGCCCGCTGCTGCGCGCGGCATCGTTGCTGGCGGGGTTGGTCCTTGCCATGGCGGCGAGCGCGGCGGCCTATTTCTGGCTCGCGGACGAGCTGGAGCCGGCGGTCGCCGCGATCCTGATCGGCGCCGGTGCGGTGACGCTCGCGCCGCTCTTCGCCGGCCGCCCTCGGGGCTGACTGCCATGGTATAGAACCACTATGCCAATTCTGGTCCAGTAAATTGGTATTCAAATTGGCTTGCGCATAGCGATCTCGACTGATAGTCCACTCATATCGGCCATCAGAGCCGGTTGGGAGGATCCGTTGCGACCTTTGGCGCTGTCGATGGTGATGGTTGCGATATCTGCCAGTCCGGCAGCCGCGCGCGACACCCTCGTCCACAATCAACAGGAATATGCCGCCGCCGCGAAGGCGCTGGCGCCGGGCGACCGCATCGTGCTCGCCAATGGCGAGTGGCGCGATTTCGCGGTGCGCTTCTCGGGCCAGGGCCAGGCGGACAAGCCGATCACGCTGACCGCGGAGACGCCGGGCAGGGTGATCCTTGCCGGCCGATCGAGCCTGCGCATGGCGGGGCGCTGGCTCATCGTGTCGAACCTCGTCTTCAAGGATGGGCATGGCGGCGACGAGGAGCTGATCGCCTTTCGCGACGGGACGAAGCGCTGGGCGGAGAATTCCCGGCTCACCGGCGTGGTGGTGGACGGCTATGGTCCGCCCGATGCGGCCAGGACCGATCACTGGGTGTCGCTCTATGGCCGCAACAACCGCGTCGATCACTCGCACTTCGTCGGCAAGGCGCATGGCGGGGCGATGCTGGTCGTGGTCCGCGCCGCGAGCCTGCCGCTCGATAACCATCATCGCATCGACCATAATTATTTCGGCCCGCGGCCTCCGCTGGGGGAGAATGGCGGCGAGACGATCCGCATCGGCACCAGCCAGGAATCGCAGAGCGACTCGTTCACGATCGTCGAGGACAATTATTTCGAGCGCTGCGACGGCGAGGTCGAGATCGTCTCGATCAAGTCCGGCGCGAACATCCTGCGCCGCAACATGGTGGTCGAGAGCCAGGGCGCGTTCGTGATGCGCCACGGGCACGGCAATGTGATCGAGGACAATATGTTCTTCGGCAATGGCGTGAAGCGCACCGGCGGCGTCCGCGTGATCAATCGTCGCCAGGTCGTGCGGAACAACTATCTCGAGGGGCTGGCGGGCGAGGGGCCGTACAGCGCGATCTCGCTGATGAACGGCGTGCCCAATTCGCCGCTCAACCGCTATGTCCAGGTCGCGGACGCGCTGATCGCGCGCAACAGCGTGATCGACGCCGCGACGGTAACGCTGGGCAATGGCGCGAGCGCGGAACTGTCGCTGCCGCCGGTCTCGACCCGGTTCGAGGGCAACCTGTTCGTCAACGCGAAGCGCGGCGATCCCTTCGTCGCCAGGGCGGACATCGCCGGGATCGGCTTTGCCGGCAACGTCCTGTCCGCGCCCGGCCCCGCCGCCCTGCCCATCGCGATGGACCGCCGGCAGGTGACGCTCGCGCGCGCCGCCAACGGCCTGCTCTATCCGACCGATCCGGCACTGGCGAAGACGGGTGCCGATCCTTCGCTCAAGCCCTTCACGCGCGAGGAGACGGGTGTCTCCTGGTACGCCAAGCCCGCGGCCTCGCCGCTTCCGGGAAGCCATTGATGACTCGTTTCGCGTTCCTCCTCGCCGGTGCCGCCCTGCTCGCCGCGCCTGCCCTGGCGCAGACCGCGCCGGGCGATCAGCCGACTCTTTTCCGCGCGCCCGAAATGGCGGCGACGGCGAAGGAGGCCACGGCCTATCCGCTGTTCGCCGCCGAGCTGAAGCGGGTCCGCCGCGAAGTCGACAAGGCGATCAAGGCGGGGGTGGTGGTGCCCCAGCCCAAGGATCCGGGCGGCGGCTATACGCACGAGCAGCACAAGAGGAACTACACCGCCATCTATGGCGCCGGGCTCTTGTTCCGCATCACCGGCGAGCAGCGTTATGCCGATTTCGCCAGGGCGGAGCTGCTCGAATATGCCAGGCTCTACCCGACGCTCGGCAATCATCCGGCGGCGAGCGACCAGCGGCCGGGGCGTCTGTTCTGGCAGAGCCTCAACGACGCGGTGTGGGCGGTCTATGCCGTGCAGGGCTATGACGCGATCCGGGACTCGCTGAGCCCCGCCGACCGCGCGACGATCGACGACAAGCTGTTCCGCCCGATGGCGCGCTTCCTGTCGGCCGGCCAGGCCGAGGAGTTCGACCAGATCCACAACCATGCCACCTGGGCCTGCGCCGCGGTGGGCATGATCGGCTACACGCTGCGCGACAAGGATTTCGTCGAGGTCGCGCTGAAGGGCCTGAAGCGCGACGGCAAGTTCGGCTTCCTGGCGCAGATCGACCAGCTCTTCTCGCCCGACGGCTATTATGTCGAAGGACCCTATTACCAGCGCTACGCGATGCTGCCCTTCGTGCTGTTCGCCCGCTTCATCGCGGCGAACCAGCCCGAGCAGAAGATCTTCCAGCACCGGGACGGCGTGCTGCTGAAGGCGATCCGCACCTCGATCCAGACGACCTATGACGGCTATTTCTTCCCGTTCAACGACGCGATGCCGGACAAGAGCCTGAAGACCGACGAGCTCTATCAGTCGGTGGCGATCGGCTATGAAGCGACCAGGGACCCGGCGCTGCTCTCGATCGCCAAATGGCAGGGCCGCACCGTGCTGACGCCGGATGGGCTGATGGTGGCGCGCGACCTGGCGGCGGGCAAGGCCCAGCCCTTCCCCTTCGTCTCGCAATTCCTGAGCGACGGGCCCAGGGGCGAGATGGGCGGCCTGGCGATCATGCGCTCGGGCCCGGGCGACAGCGACCAGGTGCTCGTCGCCAAGAATGCCGCGATGGGCATGGGGCACGGTCATTTCGACAAGCTGTCATACATTCTCTACGACAATGGCCATGCCATCGTGACCGATTACGGCGCGGCCCGCTTCCTCAATGTCGAGAGCAAGGATGGCGGGCGCTACCTCAAGGAAAATGAGAGCTGGGCGAAGCAGACCGTCGCCCACAACACGCTGGTGGTGAACGAGACCAGCAATTTCGGCGGCAAGTGGAAGGTCGGCGACAAGCTCGCGCCCGGGCAGCTCTTCTGGGCAAGCACTCCGCAGGCGACGATCAGCACCGCCGAGATGGCCGGTGCCTATCCGGGGGTGCGCTATCGCCGCACGCTGGTGCAGCTGCCGGTCGCCGGCATCGAGAGCCCGATGATCGTCGACCTGCTCGACGTGACCGGCGACAAGCCCGCCACCTATGACCTGCCGCTCCATTATGCCGGGCAGATCACCGCGATCGGCTTCCCGCTCCAGTCGAACACCGCCGAGCGGCCGGTGCTGGGCAAGGCGAACGGCTATCAGCACATCTGGGTCGACGCGACCGGCACGCCGGGCGCGGAGAATGGCGCGGTCACCTGGATCAACGACAATCGCTTCTACACCTACCGCATGCTCGCCCCGGCCGGTGCCAGCGTGATCCTGGGCGAGAGCGGCGCCAACGATCCCCGCTTCAACCTGCGCCGGGAGCCGCTGCTGATCGAGCGCGTGGCGGGGGTGGCCAATGCCCAGTTCGTCAACCTGCTCGAGCCGCACGGCAATTACGATGCGGGCGAGGAAAGGACGACGGCGAGCAACAGCCGGGTGAAGGGCTTTACCCATGTCCGCACGAACGACGCGGATCTGGTGACGATCAGGCTCGCCGATGGCCGCGCGATCACGCTGGCAATCGCCTTCTCGGCCGATGCCAATGCTGCACATTCGGCGGCGGTGGATGGTCGCAAGCTCGACTGGAGGGGCCATTTCGCGCGCTTCGATGCGGGCAAGGGGAACTGAGCCGATGGCCAGGGTCAAAGGCCTGCGCTGGCTCGTCATCGGCCTGATCGGGCTGGTGACGGTGATCAACTATATCGACCGCAACGCGCTTGCGGTGATGTGGCCGGCCGTCTCCAGGGACATCGGGGCGGACAAGGCGGACTATGCCCTGCTGGTGACCATGTTCATGATCGCCTATGCGTTTGGCCAGTCGCTGTTCGGCAAGCTGCTCGACCGGATCGGCACGCGGATCGGCTTCGTCATCGCCATTGCGGTCTGGTCGGTCTCGATCGGCGCGCATGCGCTGGTCCGCTCGCTGGGGGCGCTGCTCTGCCTGCGCGTCACCCTGGGCGTGTCGGAGGCGGGCAACTGGCCGGGTGCGGTCAAGGCCAATGCGCTGTGGTTCCCGCCGCAGGAGCGCGCCTTCGCCCAGGGCATCTTCAATGCCGGCGCCGCGATCGGCGCGATCATCGCGGCGCCCGCCGTCGCGGCGCTCTATGCCGGGTTCGGCTGGCGGATGACCTTCGTGCTGGTCGGCGTGCTCGGCCTTGTCTGGCTGATCCCCTGGCTGTTCGTCTATCGCGCCGATCCCGATCGCCATCCCTGGCTGAGCGACGAGGAGCGCGCGCATATCGCCGCGCGCCCAGCGGCCGGCGATGCGCCCGAGAGCGTAGCGCCCGCGCCGGGCATGCTCGCGCTGCTGCGCTATCGCCAGAGCTGGGCGATCCTGCTCGGCCGCTTCTTCCTCGATCCGGTGTGGTGGCTGTTCGTCTCCTGGCTGCCGATCTACCTGGCCGAGACCTTCGGCTTCGACGTCAAGCAGATTGGCATGTTCGGCTGGGTGCCGTTCGTCGGCGCGATGCTGGGCAGCCTGCTTGGCGGCTGGTTCTCCGGCGTGCTGATCGCCCGGGGCTGGAGTGCGCTGGCGGCGCGCAAGCTTGCCATCGCCATCGGCTGCGGGATCATGCTGCCGGCGCTGCTGCTCACCGCGAGCGCATCGACTCCGCTGGCGGCCGTGCTGCTGATCGCGGTGATCCTGTTCGGCTTCCAGGTGGCGATCAACAATATCCAGACCATGCCGGGCGACTATTTCGCCGGCGGCGCGGTGGGCAGCCTCGCCGGCATCAGCGGCACCGCCGCGGTGGCCGGCACCCTCATCACCACCTGGCTCGTGCCGGTGATGACCAGCAAGGGCTACGCTCCGATCTTCGCGCTGGCCGCCGCGATCGTGCCGCTCGCGCTTCTCGCCATCCTCATTCTCGGCCGCGGAGTCCCGCGCGTCGAAACTCCTCCCCAGACCAAGCAGGACCCAGCATGAAATTGAAGGACAAGGTCGCCATCGTAACCGGCGGCGGGCGTGACATCGGCAAGTCGGTTTCGCTGCAGCTGGCGGCGGAAGGCGCCAGGGTCGCGGTGAATTATCGCAGCGACGCGGGCGCGGCGCGGGCGACCGTGGCCGAGATCGAGGCCGCGGGCGGCACCGCGATCCTGGTCCAGGCCGATGTGACCAGGCCCGAGCAGGTGTCGAGGCTGGTCGACGAGACGACCGCCGCATTCGGCCAGCGCGTCGACGTGCTGGTCAACGTCGCCGGCGGCATGGTCGCCCGCAAGACCCTGGCCGAAATGGACGAGGCGTTCTTCGACCAGGTGATGGAACTCAACCTGAAATCGGCCTTCCTCGTCACCAAGGCGGTGCTGCCGCATCTGGGCGAGGGCAGCGCGATCGTGAACCTCTCGTCGCTCGCCGGCCGCGACGGCGGCGGGCCGGGTGCCTCGATCTACGCCACTGCCAAGGGCGCGCTGATGACCTTTACCCGCAGCCTGGCCAAGGAGCTGGGGCCCAGGGGCATCCGCGTCAACGCGCTGTGCCCGGGGCTGATCGGCACCAGCTTCCACGACATTTTCTCCAAGCCGGAGGGGCGCAAGGCCGTAGCCGGCAACACGCCGCTGCGGCGCGAGGGGCATGCGGACGAAGTGGCGTCGGCGGTGGTCTTCCTCGCCTCGGGCGACTCGTCGTTCCTGACGGGCGTCAACATGGACATCAATGGCGGCCTGGCCTTCTCGTGATCGAGGGGGCGGCCGCGACGGGGAGGGCATGACATGTTGAGGACGATGATCACGCTGGCCGCGCTGGCGGCACTGCCGGGGGCGGCCTTCGCCCAGGCCCTGGAGGCCCAGCCTTCGCTCGAGAAGCGGGAGAAGCGCGTCGATGCGCCGCCGATCACCGCCTACAAGATCATCCTGGTCGGCGATTCCACCATGGCGCCCGGCAGCGGCTGGGCGTCCGTGTTCTGCGCCTATCACGTCAAGTCGAACGTCGCCTGCCTCAACCTGGGCCGCGGCGGCCGTTCGACCCGCAGCTACCGGGCCGAGGGCTCATGGGACATCGCGATGGGTGAGGCCCGGGCGGCGGGCTATGCGCGGAAATATGTCCTCATCCAGTTCGCGCATAACGACCAGTCGACCAAGGCCGAGCGCTGGACCGACCTGAACACCGACTTCCCGGCGAACCTCAGGCAGATGGTGCTCGACGTGCGTGCCGCGGGGGCGGTGCCGGTGCTGGTTACCCCGCTTTCGCGTCGCGAGTTCCGGAACGGCCGGCTCGACAACACGCTGGCCGCCTGGGCCGATGCGATCCGGAAGGTCGCGCTCGAGAACAAGGTGCCGGTGGTCGAGCTCAACCGCGACAGCGCCAGGGCGGTCGAGCAGCTCGGCGCGGTCGAATCGATGAAGCTGGCGATGGCCGATCCGCTTGCCGAGGAAGTGGCGGCCGCGCGGGCCGGCACCACGCTGCGCCCGCGCCCCGCGCCCGAGGCGCCGCCGGCATCGACCTTGCCCAGGACTGGCCCGCGCGGCCGGATCGTCGAGAAGTTCGACTACACCCATCTCGGCGAGGTCGGTGCCAAGGCGATGGCCAAGATCGTCGCCTATGACCTGGCCGTCGCGGTTCCCGAATTGAGCAGCCAGCTGCTGCCCTGACCGGCTCCGTCCCTGGGGCGCGGTCCGACTCCCTCGGCCGCGCCCCTCTTTTTCGCCGGACGAGCCTGTCCTATCGGGCTGGCCATGCACCTCACGCCCGACATCCTCGCCTTCCTCGTCACCATGGCGCTGCTCGCCGGCACGATCGACGCGATGGCGGGCGGCGGCGGGCTGATCTCGCTGCCCGCGCTGATGGCGGCGGGCATCCCGCCCGTCTCGGCGATCGCCACCAACAAGCTCGCCAGCGCCTGCGGCACCGGATCGGCGCTGCTCACCTATGCCCGGGCCGGCCATGTCGACTTCCGCCGCTTCGCCTTGCCCGCCTGCGGCGCCTTTGCCGGCGCGGCGGCGGGGGCGACGACGCTGCAGTTCATGAACCCCTCGTTCCTCACGGCCTTCGTGCCCGTGCTGCTGATCCTGATGGGGCTTTATTTCCTGCTGGCGCCGCGGATGAGCGAGGCCGATCGCCACGCCCGGATCGGGCCGGTGGGGCTCACGCTGATCGTCACCGGCATCGGCTTCTATGACGGGTTCTTCGGGCCGGGCACGGGCTCGTTCTTCACCACCGTGCTGGTTGCGCTGGCGGGGCTGGGGCTGGTCCGCGCGATCGGCAACACCAAGTTCCTCAACCTCTCGACCAATCTCGCCGGGCTGCTCGCGATGATCGCGGGCGGCAAGCTGCTCTGGGGGCTCGGCATCGCGATGGCGCTGGCGAACATGGCCGGCAACCAGATCGGCGCGCGGCTGGCGATCCGCTATGGCGGGCGCGGTGTGCGGCCGCTGCTCGTGCTGCTCTCGGCGGCGCTGACCGTGAAGCTGCTGGCCGATCCGGCGAACCCGATCTGGCGGTGGTTCTAGCCTCCGAAGCGAAGTCAGCGCCGCACGTCCGCGCCCTCGCCCGAAAAGCCTTCCACCTGGGCGCGGGAGAACAGCGCCATGTCGCCGGGGACGCTGTGCTTGAGGCAGGCCAGCGCCAGGCCCAGCTCGGCGGCGCGGGACGCAGAAACGCCCTCGATCAGCCCGTGCAGCACGCCCGCCGCGAAAGCGTCGCCGCCGCCGATCCGGTCGACGATGCCGGGCATCGCAACTTCTTCTGTCTGGAAGCCGGCATCGGGCGTGTCGATACGCGCGGCGAGGCCGTGGCAGTCGCTGGTCTCGACCCGGCGGGCAGTGGACGCGATCCATCGCAGGTTCGGAAAGGCGGCGAACCCGGCCAGCGCGGCTTCGCGCCGGCGCGGCGCGCCATCGCCCGAAAAGGGATGGTCGAGCAGCAGCGCCATGTCGCGGTGATTGGCGAAGAACAGATCGGCCCGGCGGACCAGGCCGGTCAGGATGGCGCGCGGATCGCCGTCCCAGCGCTCCCACAGGCTGGCGCGGTAGTTGCCGTCGAACGACACGCGCATGCCGGCGGCCCGCGCGGCGGCCATCGCCGCGCCGGTGGCGGTGGCGAGATCGGAGCCGAGCGCCGGAGTGATGCCCGAGACGTGGAGCCATTCGGCGCCCGCGAAGGCCGCGGACCAGTCGAACGCAGGCCAGTCATGCATCGCGAAGGCGCTGCCGGCGCGGTCGTAGAGGATCTCGGAAGGGCGCAGCGATCCGCCGGGGCTGAGAAAGTACAGCCCCTGGCGGCCGGGCGCGCGGAAGCTGGGAGCCAGGTCCACGCCCGCGGCCGCGAGCGCGCGCCAGGCGC
>OAOK01000044.1_pt1 | contig 57584 bp, 60 predicted proteins | sample 1641101 | NCBI WGS metagenome assembly OAOK01 (sample SAMEA104232307, study PRJEB22302) | sediment metagenome | biome: forest; feature: aquifer; material: sediment | place: USA | collected 2011-08-07 | depth 0.01 m
GGCGGCTCATCGGGCGGCCCCCGCCGGCAGGCCGCGCCGCTCGAGCGCCGCGCGCAGGTCGGCGACTGCCCGCGTGCAATGCTTCTCCACCGCGGCGAGGCTCATCTCGAGATCGGCCGCGATGATGGCGCAGGCCACCCCGTCGAGCCGGCGGCGCAGGAACACCTCGCGGCGCAGCGGCGGCATCACCTTGAGCGCCGCCACCAATATGTCCACCCGCTGGCGATAATCGAGCACTTCCTCGGCACGCGGCAGCGGGCAGGCGATGTCCTCGGCCAGCTCGGCGGCCTCCGGCATCGCGCGGCGCCGCCGGAAATGATCGAAGACGAGGTTGCGCGCCACCGCGAAGCAGAAGGCGCCGACATCGGCGACACCACGGGTGCGGCGATAGTCATAGAGGCGGACATAGGTTTCCTGGACGATGTCCTCGCCCTCTTCCCGATCGCGCAGCCGGCCCTCGACGAAGCGCTGGAGCGCGGTGCGCAATGCCAATTCCTCGGCCGCTGCATGGCGGCGCGCGACGATGGCGGTCAGTTCGTTCATCGCGCCACCCCCTCGCCCGGCCCTGCCCGCCCCGTCATGCCGCTACTCCCCCCGGGAGAATCACTTTGCCCCTGCGAGGGCTAGGCCCGCTCCGTGAAGCGCGCATGACAGCCCGGCCCGCCCCGGCTGCTTAAAACTGCAACCTGCCGCGCCTAAGCCGCTGCGAATCGCGTTGGAGGGATGGAATCATGCGGTGGACGGCCATGCTGGCACTGGCGGCACTGGGCGCGGCCCCTGCGCCACAGGCGGAGAAACCTGCCTTCAGCATCGGCGCGATCGCGGACGCGCAATATGCCGACGCGCCCGACAACGGCCAGCGCATGTACCACACCGCCCCCGGCAAGCTCGCGGCGGCGGTGGCGGACTTCAATCGTCAGCGGCTCGCCTTTGTCGTCCATCTCGGCGATTTCATCGACAAGGACTGGGCCAGCTATGACGCGATGCTGCCGATCACGCGGCGGCTGCGGCATCCGGTGCATTTCGTGCTGGGCAATCACGAGTTCGCGATCGACGATGCCCACAAGCCCCAGGTGCCGGCCAAGCTCGGCATGTCCCGGCGCTATTACAGCTTCGAGCGGCAGGGCTGGCTGTTCCTGGTGACCGACGGCAACGACCTGAGCAGCTATGCTTGGCCGGCGGGCAGCCCGGAGCACAAGCGGAGCATGGCCGCGCATGCCGCGCTCTATCCCGACAAGCCGCTATGGGACGGCGCGATCGGCGGCGAGCAGCTCGCCTGGATCGACAGCGAACTCGCGCGCGCGGACAGGCGCAAGCTGAAGGTCATGCTCTTCAGCCACTTCCCCGTCTGGCCGGAGAACCCCCATAATCTGTGGAACGCTCCGGCGGTGATGGCCCTGCTCGAACGCCATCCCTCCGCCAAGATCTGGCTCGACGGGCACAATCACGACGGCAATTATGGCGAGCGGGCAGGCATCCACTATGTAAACATGAAGGCGATGCTCGACACGACCGAGACGAGCTACGCCCGGCTCGACTTCTTCGGCGATCGCGTCGAGCTGCGCGGCACCGGGCGGCAGGGCGACCTGGTGCTCAGGCTTCGTCCGGATTGAAGCGCGGCGAGGCTTTTCTTCACGCGGCGCGCTTCCTAGGGTCGCCGCCACCCCCCGCTGGAGTCCCTGCCTTGACCGTGCCCGCCATTGCCATCGACCGCCTTGTCGCCATCATGGCCCGGCTGCGCGATCCCGCAAGCGGGTGCGAATGGGATACCGCGCAGACCTTCGCGACGATCGCACCCTATACGATCGAGGAAGCCTATGAGGTGGCGGACGCGATCGAGCGCGGCGACATGGCCGACCTCAAGGACGAGCTCGGCGACTTGCTGCTCCAGGTGGTCTTTCACAGCCGAATGGCCGAAGAGGCCGGCGATTTCGCGCTGGCGGATGTCGCCAATGCGATCAGCGACAAGATGGAACGCCGGCACCCGCACATCTTCCTGGGCGCGGCCGAGGGCGGCCATCATCTGTGGGAGCAGATCAAGGCGTCGGAGCGCGGGGCAAAGGGGCATGTCAGCGCCCTGGACGGCGTGGCGATCGGCCTTCCCGCCCTGCTCCGTGCCGAGAAGCTCCAGAAGCGTGCCGCTCGCACCGGGTTCGACTGGCCCGATCCCAGCGGCGCCCGCGCCAAGATCGACGAGGAGCTGGCGGAGGTCGAGGCCGCTTCCTCCCCCGAGGAACGCGAGGAGGAAATTGGCGACCTGCTGTTCGCGGTGGTCAACTGGGCACGCAAGCAGGGCGTGGATCCCGAGGTGGCGCTGCGCGTGGCCAATGCGAAATTCGAGAAGCGTTTCAAGGCCATGGAAGCCGAAGCTGGTGATGTGTTCGAAACACTGGACCTGAACGCCAAGGAAGAGCTCTGGGTGAAGGCCAAGCACGGATGACTCCCTGGCGGAGGGTGTGGAACCTGCGCGTGGCCGGCTGGATTATCTTCGGAGTGGTCGGTACCCTCGTCGTGGCCATCCCGGCGTTTCCTTTGCTGTTTCCCACCGGTATCCAGAGCCGTGGGCCAGCGATCGAGGAAGGGCTCCTGACCGTCGGCAACGGAAATTGGAAGTTTGCCAGCTTCCAGCCCGTCGAACTGCTCGCCAAGAATGAAGCATCGCGCTCCGAGGGAAGCCTGATCGGAGGCACGACCTGTATCGAAGTCTCGCCGGTATTGCGTGCCGAACTCGATCGCGCGCTTGGACAGGCTCAGATGGACCAGGATGGCAGACGCGGCGTCTGGGTGAAGTTCGTCGCCACCCGGCGCTTCGGCACCAATGCCTGTATCGACCGGCCGAACGCCCGCGGCCGCCGCCGCATATATTATGCAAGCTATCCCAGCATCGTGGCAATCAAGGCGGTGCGGCCACTTGCCTGCACGCCGTTTGCCTTCACCTTGTACAAGCGTCGATGCCCACCACCGCCCCCGCCGCCCAGGACGCTGAACGTCGAGGGCTATCCCGAGGACGCAGCCCGCCGCGGCGCGGAGGGGCAGGTGAGCATTGTCGCGATTGTCGGCCCCAAGAACGAATTGATCGACTGCAAGGTCATCCAGAGCAGCGGCGATGCGGCACTCGATCAGGCGGCATGCGGCGTCTTCAGGGAGAATGCCGCCGCCTTTGCCGGCAAGGGATCGAGCGACGGCCTTGCCTCAGGCGTGCGCCGGATCAAGACCTGGATCAGCTTCGAACTGGATCAATCCGAAGTCAAAGATCCGGTTCACCCCCGCGTCAAGAACCGCTCATAGTCGCGCGGCGCCATCCGGACTTCATAGACCGCCCGCTCCCCGTCCATTCCCTGCTCGAGCACTTCCCCATGCTGGTGGAGCCAGGCGGCGGCGGCGCCGTCGGCCGGGTCGAGCTGGACGGTGTAACGGCGATGGCCCTGGGTGAGGCGGGCGGCGACGGCATGAACCAGCGCATCCACTCCCTCCCCGGTCACCGCGGAGACCGGCATGACGTCCTCGCGCTTCGCCGCCTCGGCGAGCAGGTTGTCACGGGCCTCGCCCTCGAGAAGGTCGATCTTGTTCCACGCCTCGAAGCGCGGCGTGGCCTCGGCGACGCCGATCTCGGCCAGGACCTGCTCGACATCGTCCTTCTGCGCCTCGGTATCCGGATGCGCGATATCGCGGACATGGATCAGCAGATCGGCCGAGACGACCTCCTCCAGCGTCGCCTTGAAGGCCGCGACAAGCTGGGTCGGCAATTCCGAGACGAAACCCACCGTGTCGGAGAGGATCGCCTTGTCGATCCCCGGCAGCGAGATCTGGCGGAGCGTGGGATCGAGCGTGGCGAAGAGCAAATTCTCCGCCATGACGTCACTTCCGGTCAACCGATTGAAAAGCGTCGACTTTCCNGCATTGGTATATCCTACCAGCGCAATCACCGGCCAGGGCGCGCGCTGGCGCCGGTCGCGATGGAGCGTGCGGGTACGGCTGACCGAGTCCAGCTCGCGGCGCAGTCGCGCCATGCGGTCGCGGATCAGGCGGCGGTCGGCCTCGATCTGGGTCTCGCCCGGGCCGCCGAGAAAGCCGAAGCCGCCGCGCTGGCGCTCGAGATGGGTCCAGCTGCGCACCAGGCGGCCGGCCTGATAGTCGAGATGCGCCAACTCGACCTGGAGGCGCCCCTCGGCGGNGCGTGCGCGCTCGCCGAAGATCTCCAGAATCAGGCCGGTGCGGTCGATCACCTTGCAACCGAGCGCAGTCTCGAGGTTGCGCTGCTGCACGGGCGTGAGGCCGGCATCGAATACGGCGAGCTGCAGCTCCCGGTCGCGCACGGTCTCGGCAAGCGCCTCGACCTGGCCCGAACCGATCAGCGTGCCCGGCTTGGGCGCGCGGATGCGCAGGGGCACCCGCTCGACCACCTCGACGCCGATCGCCGCGGCGAGACCGGCAGTTTCCTCCAGACGCGCCTCCGCGTCGCGCGAGCTACCGCCGAGGTCCGGATAGACCACGACCGCCCGCGCGCCCCGGGTGAACTCGTCGGGGTCACGCTCGAAACCGGTAGTCATGCTGGGGAGCCTCAGTCGTCGCTATTCTGTTCCTCGGCGAGGTTCAGCGGGTGCGCCGGCTGGATCGTCGAGACGGCATGCTTGTAGACCAGCTGGGCCATGCCCTCGCGCTGGAGCAGCATGCAGAACAGGTCGAAGGCCGCGATCTGGCCCTGGAGCATCACGCCATTGACCAGGAACATGGTGACATTCTCCTGCTGGCGGCGAACCGCGTTGAGGAAAATTTCCTGCAATACCGGGTTCTTGGACTGGAACTCTCCCACAGCTTCGAGAAGCGGGGCAAGGTCCACCGGGCCCGAGGGCATGATCGTGGAGATCGCATGCTTGTAGATGAGCTGCGACTGGCCGTCGCGGCGGAGCAGCACCGAAAAATTGTCGAACCAGGTGACGATGCCCTGGAGCTTGACGCCCTTGACAAGGAACATCGTGACCGGCGTCTTCGACCGGCGCAGCGAGTTGAGGAAAAGATCCTGAAGCGAGGTCTGCTTTTCGGCCATCGGTCGTGACTCTCATTCTTGGCGGGAGTTTCCCGCATGGCGCCGTTCTCTGGCGTCGGAGCGCGCGCCCGTCCGGCGCGCAGCGCGGTCCTTTTATGCGCTGGGGGCCGAATCGTCCAGCGAAGTTGCGTGGCTCTCCCCCGCAAAGTCGACAAAGGCCGCGTCCGGGGCGACGGGGCAAAGGCCCCGGATTTCGTGCTGCCGGATCAGGGCCCGACATTGGCGGCCGGGCAGAAATCCCACATTGCAAGCAGCACGGTGCATCCCTAGATGCGCGGTGCGAGGCAACGTCCTCCCCCTCCATTTACGAGGGCAGAAGTCCGGGACGGCCCGGCCCTAGTCCGAAAGGAGGGGCCATATGCCCTGGATTCTGTTGCTCTTCGCCGGCCTGCTCGAAATCGTCTGGGCCTTTGCCATGAAACAGTCGGAGGGCTTCACTCGCCTGGTTCCCACGGTGACCATGGTCGTCGCGATGCTGGGCAGCTTCGGCCTGCTTGCGATCGCGATGCGCAGCCTGCCGTTGGGAACCGCCTATATGGTGTGGACCGGCATCGGTGCGGTCGGCGCCTTCGCGGTGGGCGTGCTCGTGCTGGGCGAGAGCGCGGGAGCGCTGCGGCTCGCGGCCGCGGCGATGATCCTGGGCGGGCTGGCGCTGATGAAGCTCGCCTCGTCCTAGCTTGGAGATTCAAGTTCTCACATCGTCACCCCGGCCTTGAGCCGGGATGACGGTGACGAATGAGGCGCGTTCGAGCGCCCAGCTCCCGGCCGCTATTCCTCCCGGCTGTCGGTGATCCCCAGCAGCTTCAGCTTGCGGTGCAGCGCCGAGCGCTCCATGCCGATGAAGCTGGCGGTGCGCGAGATGTTGCCCGAGAAGCGACGGATCTGGACGCGGAGATATTCGCGCTCGAAGCTCTCGCGCGCCTCCTTGAGCGGCGCGCCCATGATCGCGCTGGTGCCCATTCCGCCGCCATTGTCGGCCGGGCGGCCCAGCACTTCGGGAGGCAGCAGGTCGAGGTCGATCCGGCCGATCCGGTCGCCCGGGGCCAGGATCACCGTGCGCTCCACCACGTTGCGCAGCTGGCGGACATTGCCGGGCCATTCATAGCTCTGCAGCGCCACCATCGCGTCGGGCGCGATCTCCGGCGTCGGCACGCGGCGCTCATTGGCATAATGCGCGACGAAATGCTCGACCAGGACGGGAATGTCCTCGCGCCGCTCGGTGAGCGGCGGGATCGACACCGGCACCACGTTGAGGCGGTAATAGAGATCCTCGCGGAAACGCCCCTCGCCGATCTCGGTCATCAGGTCGCGCGCCGTGGCCGAGACGACGCGGACATCGACCTTGACCACACGGGTGCCGCCGACGCGGGTGAAGCTCTGGTCGGTCAGCACGCGCAGGATCCGGGCCTGGGTGGCCACCGGCATGTCGGCGATCTCGTCCAGGAACAGCGTGCCGCCATGCGCCTGTTCGAGCAGGCCGGTGCGGACCAGGTCCCCGCCCTCTTCCACGCCGAACAGCTCCTCTTCCACGCGCTCGGGCTGCATGCGCGCGGCGCTGACGATGACAAAGGGGGCGGAGGCGCGCTGGCTCCAGCCATGGAGCAGGCGGGCGGCGACTTCCTTGCCCGTGCCGGCGCTGCCGGTGATCAGCACGCGGCTGCCGGTGGAGGCGACGCGCTTCAGGGTGGCGCGCACGGTGTTGATCGCGCCGGACTGGCCGGTCAGGTCCTCCTCGCGGCCGATCGAGGCGCGCAGCGAGGCGACCTCGCGCTTGAGCCGCTCCGTCTCGGTCGCGCGCTCGACCAGGAACAGCAGGCGCTCGGCCTCGAACGGCTTCTCGATGAAGTCCGAGGCGCCGCGGCGGATCGCGGCGACTGCCGTATCGAGATTGCCATGGCCGGAAATCACCAGCACCGGGATCGAGGGATCGCGGCGCTTGATCTCATCGAGGATCTCGAGCCCGTCGAGCCGCGAGCCGTGCAGCCAGACGTCGAGCAGCACCAGGCTGGGGCGGCGCTCCGCGATCGCCTCCAGCGCCGCGTCGCTGTCCGCTGCGCCGCGCGTCGAATAGCCTTCGTCCTCCAGGACGCCGGCCACCAGTTCACGGATGTCGCGCTCATCGTCGACGACCAGGATATCGAGGCTCATGATTTGGCACTTCCACTACGCGTAAGCACGGCGGGGCGCGGCTCCTCGCCGCCCTCGCCCTCGGAACTGCTCGCCATCTCGGCGAGCTGATCGGTGTCGAAGCAGATCGTCACCAGCGTGCCCCCGCCCGGACGGTCGGAAAAGGCGATGGTGCCGAAATGCTCCTCGACGATCTTCTTCACGATCGCGAGGCCGAGGCCGGTGCCGCGGCTGCGCGTCGTCATATAGGGCTCGACGATCCGGTCGCGCTCGACCGGCAGGCCGATGCCGTTGTCGGCCAGGGTGAGCGTGATCCTGCCCTCCGCCTCCGGGCTGATCGCCATGACGATCTCGCCGCGGGGCAACGCTTCCCCCTCCCCGCGCGCCTCGATCGCCTCGACCGCGTTCTTGACGATGTTGGTGAAGGCCTGGCCGATCTGGCGGCGATCGCAGATCAGACCCGGCGCGGGATCGGGCGCATCCATCTCGAAGCGGATCGTGGGATGCGCGACTTCGTGAAGGAACATCGCCTGGCGCGCGATGTCGAGCAGCGATTCCTGACGGAACACCGGCTTGGGCATGCGCGCGAACGAGGAGAATTCGTCGACCATGCGGCGCAGGTCCCCCACCTGGCGGACGATCGTGTCGGTCAGCTGGGCGAAAGTGCCGTCCTCCGGCTCGATCTTCTTGCCGTAGCGGCGCTTCAGGCGCTCGGCGGCGAGCTGGATCGGCGTGAGCGGGTTCTTGATCTCGTGCGCGATGCGGCGGGCGACGTCGGACCAGGCGGCGCGGCGCTGGTCGTTCAATTGCTGGGTGATGTCGTCGAAGGTGAGTACCCGGCCCGCCTCGTCACTGGTGACCTTCACCGCGAGCGTGCGCGCATCGCCGCCGGTGCCGAGCTGGATCACCGCCTCGCGATCGCCGCTGTCGAGCAGGGTGTCGAGCTCGGGCGCGAGATCCCGGAGCGGATGGCCGACCAGCTCCTGCTCGCCCGGATGGAGCAGCTCGATGGCGGATTCGTTGATGAGACGCACGTTGCGCTGGGCGTCGATCGAGACGACGCCGGCCGACACGCCCGACATCACCGCCTCGATCAGCTTGCGGCGGCTCTCGAGCTGGGCATTGGCGGTCCGCAGTTCGCCGGTCTGGTGCTCCAGCCGCTCGGTCATGCCGTTGAACGCGTTGCCCAGCGTGCTGATCTCGTCGCCGGTCTGCGGAATGTCGACGCGCGCGGTAAGGTCGCCCCCGGCAACGCGCCGCGCGGCGATGACGAGCTGCTCGACCGGCTTGACCAGGCGATCGGCGACGGCGAGCGCGATCCAGGTGGCGATGCTGACGATCAGCAGCGCCACGCCGAACAGGACGGCGTTGAACTGGAGCTGGAGCGAGCGGGAGCGCGCCTGGAGCGCGTTGAACTCGGCAACGATCCGGTCGGCACCCGAATTCTGGCGGTTCATGAAGCCCACGTTCACGCTGTTGGCGACGTAGAGGAAGATGTTCCGCGACCGATCGAGCGGCGTCACCACCCATTGCTTCTCGGCGTCGAAATTCGTGTAGCTCTGCTCGTCGCGCAGCAGGTTCAGCACCTGGCCGGAAACCCGCGCGGCGAAGATCTTCGCCGGGGGCGCTTCCCAGGTGTACATCGCCTCGACCTGCTTGCCGTCGACGACGCGGAACACCACTGCTTGGTCGAAGGAGCGGTAATAGAGCTGTTCCAGCAGCTTGCGCTGGAAGGACGAGGAGTTGGCCGGAATCTTCGGGAAGAGCTCGGTCAGGTCGTCGACCATGGTCCGCGCCTCGGTCGCCCAGCGCTGGGCCACGAGGCCCCGGCCCTCCTTGGCGAGGTCGGTCGTCGCATCGAACGCGCCCCGCGCGCGCTCCGAGCCCCAGAGCTGCACGCCGGACTGGAACATCACCGAGGCCGCGATCACGGTGAGCACGATCGGGATGCTTGCCATCAGGGTGAACACCGCGACGAGCCGCACATGCAGCCGCCCGCCGCCGGCCAGCGCCGACTTGGCGGCGCGGTGGATGGCGATCCGCCGGCCGATCAGCACGATCAGCGCGACATAGGGGAGCAGGTTCGCCAGCAGCAGCGACGCCGCCACGCCGGGGTTGAACACCTGGTGCGCGAAATTGCGGACGAACAGGAAAGTGGCCACCGGCGTGGCAATGGCCAGCGCCACCACCACCATCTCCAGCAACCGGATAGGCGCCAGCCGCCGCGTCTGCGGCGTTGCCTGGATCAGGGGCTCGGCGGTGAGGGCATCCATCCCGGCCAAGCTAGAGCGAGATTGTGGCAAAAAGAACACATAATATTGCTCAGCCTGTCGCTATTCGGCACCATCCGGGCGATTGGGGCCAAGATCGATGCCCAGCGTATCAAGGCGCTTGCGCAAGGTGTTGCGATTTATCCCCAGGGCGCGGGCGGCGCGCAGCTGGTTGCCGCCATGCCGGGCCAGCATCGCCTCGATCAGCGGGCGCTCCACCTCGCCGATGATCCGGTCGTAGAGCGTGCCGTCGTCGAGCGTGCGGGGCTCCTCGATCGCGATGCGCTCCAGCCGGGCGCGAACCGCCGCCTCGATCCCTTCGTCGCGAGTCGCCTGGGCCGGCATGGCGCCCGCCTCGCCCAGCGCGCGGCGCAGCGCCTCGCCGTCGATCACTTCGTCGCGGCTGAGCGCCGCGATCCGGCGCATCAGATTCTCGAGCTGGCGGACATTGCCCGGCCAGTCATAGCCTTCGAGCACCCGCACCGCATCGGCGGCCAGGCTCTTGCGCGGCAGGCCGTCCTCGGCGGCGCGATCGAGGAAATGGCGGGCGAGCAGCGGCACGTCGTCACGGCGCTCCCGGAGCGAGGGCAGCGCGACGGGGACGACGTTGAGACGGTAGAACAGGTCTTCCCGGAACTGCCCGGCCTGGACCAGCGCGGCCAGGTCCTTGTTGGTCGCCGCGACGATGCGCACGTCCGCCTTGATCGCGCGGGCGCCGCCCACGGTGGTGAACTCGCCCTGCTGGAGCACGCGGAGCAGGCGTGTCTGCGCGTCCATCGGCATGTCGCCGATCTCGTCGAGGAACAGCGTGCCCCCCGCCGCCTGCTCGAACTTGCCGGCGACGCGGGCCTGGGCGCCGGTGAAGGCGCCGCGCTCATGGCCGAACAGCTCGGCCTCGATCAGTTCGCGCGGGATAGCGGCCATGTTGAGCGCGACGAACGGCGCGCGGCGGCGTGGGCCCATGTCGTGGATCGCCTTGGCGACGAGCTCCTTGCCGGTGCCCGATTCGCCCGAGATGAGCACGGTGAGATCGTTGGCGACGACCCGGGCGATGACCCGGTACACTTCCTGCATCGCCGGCGAACGGCCGATCAACGACGGGCCACCATCCATCTCCGCCTCGGGCAGCTCGGCGGGGGTGCGACGGCCGCGGGCGATGGCGCTGCGCACCGCCTGGCCGAGCACGTCCAGGTCGAACGGCTTGGGCAGATAGTCGAACGCGCCGACCTCGGTGGCGCGGACCGCCGTCGCCAGGGTGTTGCGGGCGGAGAAGACGATCACGGGCAGCGCGGGATGCTCGGCGGTGAGCCTCGCCACTTCGTCCAGGCCGTTGCCATCGGGCAGCACGACGTCGGTGACGAGCACGTCGGGCAAGGCGGCCGCGATCGCGCGGCGCAGCTCCGCCAGGCTCGCCGCGGTCGTGACTTCATGGCCCTCGCGGCGCAGCGCCGCGGCGACCACGGTGCGGATCGCGCTGTCGTCGTCGACGACCAGAACCGCGCCGGTCATGCCCGGGCCCTTGGCAGCAGGATGCGGAAGACAGTCATTTCGGGGGGGCGCTCCCGGGCATATTGGACGATGCCGCCCATGTCGCGGACCAGCTTCTCCACCAGCGGCAGGCCAAGCCCCTTCCCCTCCGGCTTGCCCGAGACGAAGGGCTCGAACAGATGCTCGGCAATGTCCTCCGGCGCGCCGGGGCCATTGTCCATGACGAGGATCTCGATCGGAAGCGGCAGGCGGGGGCGGCCGCTGCCGGTGCTCACCGAAACCCCGTGGCGATAGGCGGTGGCGAGGACGATCCGCGGCTGGGCGAGCCCGGCGAGCGCCTCGGCGGCGTTCTTGAGCAGGTTCATCATCACCTGCTGAAAGGCATGGGGATCGATCAGCACCGGCGGCAGCGAGGGATCGAAGCGCTCCTCGATCACCATGCCGCGCGCGAACCCGGCCAGCGCGACGCGGCGGGCATGGTCGAGCAGCGGATAGACGTTGGTCGGCTCGAGCTTGAGCGGCCGCGTGTCGGTGAAGTCCTGCATCCGGTCGATCAGCGCGGCGATGCGGTCGACCTCGGTGGTGATCAGCCCGGTGAGCTCGCGGTCCTCGCCCGAGCTGGCAAGCAGCTGGGCGGCGCCGCGAATGCCCGATAGCGGGTTCTTGATCTCGTGCGCCAGCATCGCCGCCGCTCCCACCGCAGCGCGGGCGCCGGCGGTGCGGTCCACCCCCTGGGCCACCCGGCGCGACTGGGGGGCGTGGTGGAGGGTGACGATCCGCCAGCCGGGATGGTCGGCGACATGGCTTTCGACGAAATCCACTCGGATGCGCGGTCCGCGGATCGCCTCGATCTCGGTGTCGAAGGCGGCGAAGCCATGGCCGTCGCGGCGCTCGACATAGCCGTCGGGCGGGCTCAGCACCGCGTCATAGGGCTGGCCGATCATCGTCGTCTCGGCATGGTTGAGCATCGCCTCGCAGGCCGCATTGGCATGGGCGATCCGTCCGTCGGGATCGATGACGAGGACGGCGACCGGCAGGGCGGCGAACGTCTCGGCGAAGTTCGGCCCGAGGGCCGGTGCCGGACGCCGCCTCAGGCCGCCGCGCGGGAACGCCACGGCGCGTAGAATTCGTCGAGCATCGCCAGCACCGTCCTGGCGTCGGCTATCTGGTTGACCTTGTTACGGAACTCCGCCGATCCGGCGAGGCCCTTGGTGTACCAGCCCAGATGCTTGCGCATCATGTTGACGCCGGTCATCTCACCATAATGTTCGAGGCTCTCGACATAATGCTCTATGATCACTCGATATTGTTCATCGATGCTCGGATCGGCGCGCTCGCCCTTGCCGGTCAGCGCGTCCATCACCTGCCTGAGGATCCACGGCTTGCCATAGGCGCCGCGCCCGATCATCAGCCCGTCCGCGCCCGACTGGCGCAGCGCCTCGCGCGCATCCTCGACCGAGCAGATATCGCCGTTGACGATCACCGGGATGCGCACTGCATCCTTGACGGTGCGGACGAAGCTCCAGTCGGCCGAGCCGCGGTACATCTGGTTGCGGGTACGGCCATGGACCGTGACCATCTTCACGCCCAGGTCCTCGGCGATGCGGGCCAGTTCGGGCGCGTTGAGGCTGTCATGGCACCAGCCCATCCGCATCTTGAGCGTGACCGGCACCTTCACGGCCTTGACACAGGCATCGACGATCGCGGCGGCGTGCTTCAGGTCGCGCATCAGCGCCGAGCCGGCATCGCCATTGGTGACCTTGCGGACCGGGCAGCCCATGTTGATGTCGATGATCGCGGCGCCACGATCCTCGTTGAGCTTGGCGGCCTCGGCCATTTCGGGCGGCGAGCAGCCGACGAGCTGCATCGACACCGGCTCCTCGATCGGATCCCAGGCGGCCTTCTGGATCGACTGGCGGGTATCGCGGATGGCGGCGGCGCTGGCGATCATCTCGGTGACGTTCAGCCCCGAGCCGTAGCGGCGCACCGCACGGCGGAACGGCAGGTCGGTCACGCCGGTCATCGGCGCGAGCAGCACCGGCGCTTCGACCGTTACCGGGCCGATCTGGATGGGGGCGAGTTCGCTCATGCTATTGCCTGAAAAATAGGCAGAGGCGCCTACAGGTACAAGCGGCGATTGGCAAGTCGATGCTTCCGTCGGCCGCATATGCACCGGCATATATGGGCAGGTCCCCGTCATCCTGGCGAAAGCCGGGATCTCGGGCGGCTCCTTCCCCGCGCCTTCTCCCGAGATCCCGGCCTTTGCCGGAATGACGATTTTGGGTGGGGGTGACGGCTGGAGGCGCTTGCTCTAGGCCCGCGCCATGAGGACCATCGCCATCATCGTCGCCGCCGGGCAAGGCACGCGTGCCGGCGGGACAATGCCCAAGCAGTTCGCCCCGCTCGCCGGCAAGCCGATGCTCAAACATGGTTTCGACGCCTTGACGTCACATCCGGCAATGGACGGCGTGCATGTGGTGATCGGCCAGGGCCAGGAGGACGCCCTGCGCGCGGCGCTGGGCGACGTGCCCTTCGCCATCGGCGGCGCGACGCGGCGCGAGAGCGTGGCCAATGGGCTGGCGGCGCTGGGCGACGCGGATCGCGTGCTGATCCACGACGCGGCCCGCCCCTTCCTGCCCCATGCGGTGATCGACCGGCTGCTGGCGGCGCTGGAGACGCATGACGGCGCCATACCGGGGCTGCCGGTGACGGACACGCTCGTTACCGCGTCCGGCGTGTCGGTTCCGCGCGACGGGCTGGTGCGCGTGCAGACGCCGCAGGCCTTCCGCTATGCCGCCATAGCGCAGGCCCATGCAGCCTGGCCCGCGGACGAGGAAGCGACCGACGATGCGCAGATGCTGCGCGCACTGGGAATGGACGTTGCAGTGGTGGAAGGCAGCACGATGCTCGAAAAGATCACCCACTCCGCCGATTTCGCCGCTGCCGAGGCGCGGCACGGCGCGGCGATGCGGGTACGCACCGCAACCGGCTATGACGTGCATCGCTTCGCCGAGGGCGAGGAACTCTGGCTGGGCGGGGTGCGGGTGCCGCATGCGCGCGGGCTCTCGGGACACAGCGACGCCGATGTCGCGCTGCACGCGATCACCGACGCGCTGCTCGGCACGATCGGCGCAGGCGATATCGGCATGCACTTCCCGCCCAGCGACCCGCGATGGCGCGGTGCGGCATCGGCACGGTTCCTGGAACATGCCGCCGCGCTGGTGGCGGCGGAGGGCGGCGTGGTCGACTTCATCGACCTGACCATCATCTGCGAGGCGCCCAAGATCGGGCCGCACCGGGAGGCGATCCGGGCGAGCATCGCGGGGATATTGGCGCTGCCGGTATCGGCGGTGAGCGTGAAGGCCACGACCACCGAGCGGCTGGGCTTCACCGGTCGCGGCGAAGGCATGGCCGCCCAGGCGATCGCCACGGTGCGGGTGCCGGCTGCCTGAAGCCCTCTCGCCCCCAGGGGCGGCGCAACCGCTCGTCCTGGGCATTTCTGATTTTCACGCGAAGGCGCAAAGGCGCGGAGATACTTGTTCGCGCAGAGGCGCAGAGAACGCAGAGAGGCTTTGCTCGCGGCTGGCTCCCGGCAGGGGTTTTGGAAGCGTCGCAATCGAAGGCATCGCTGGCGCGGCGCGATACACCTCTGCGCGCTCTGCGCCTCTGCGCGAACCACCTTCTTCGTGCTCCGCGTCTCCGCGTGAACCAACAATTTTCGGTGCGCCATCGCCTGGGATCCCGGCTTTCGTCGGGATGACGATCGGGTAAGGCTTGCTGCTGCACACTGCCCTTCTCCCCGGCCCTCTCCCCGAACGGGAAGAGGGAGAAGCTGTCCGGCCCCTTCCGGGAACGAACTGACTCGCGTCGGCAACAATAGGGTGGCAAAGGCCCGCGCCTATGGACACGATTCTCCCGCCGGAGCTGGTCGCCGCCGCGCGCAAGGCGCTCGATGCCAATCGCGCCGCCGGCCGCCGCGTCGCCGTTGCCGAGAGCTGCACCGGCGGCCTCGTCTCGGCCGCGCTCACCGAGATCCCCGGCTCGTCCGACGTCTTCGACGCCGGCTTCGTTACCTATTCGAACGAAGCCAAGCACGATGTGCTCAAGGTGGGCAGCGACGTGCTGGAGACGTTCGGCTCGGTATCGATCGCCGTCGCCTGGAGCATGGCGCGGGGCGCGCTGGAGCGCACCCATGCCGATGTCGCCGTGGCGATCACCGGCATCGCCGGCCCCGATGGCGGCAGCGAGAAGAAGCCGGTCGGCACCGTGGTGTTCGCCCAGGCCGTGCGCGGCGGCGATCCCGATCACATCGTGGCGGACGCCCGCCATTTCGAGAATAACGGCCGCGCCGGCGTGCGGCTTCAGGCGGCGCTGTGCGCGCTCGATCTGCTGATGCCCGGAGCCTCCGCGCCCGAGGCGGACGAAGCCGACGTCGAATCGCCGTAGAGCCGTGCGGCGCGCTCCTCGAACGCATTGATCATCTTGCGGAGCGCCCGGTCGAACATCTGGCCGGCAAGCATCTCGAACACTCGGTTCTTGAAGGCGAAATCGACCGAGAAATCGACCAGGCAGCCGCCCTGCCCGTCCGGCCGGAAACCCCAGTCGTTGTGGAGGTGCTTGAGCGGCCCATCGACATATTCGATGTGCAGCCCGGCGGGGCGCTGCTTCTCCACCTTCGAAGTGAAGGTCTCGCGCAGGCCCTTGAAACCGACGATCATGTCCGCGACCATCTGGCTATCGCTGTTCGAGCGCACCCGGATCGCACTGACCCAGGGCAGGAACTCCGGATAGCGCGCGACGTCCGCCACCAGGTCGAACATCTGCTCGGGGCTGTAGGGCAGCGGGCGGGTTTCGGAATGCTTGGGCATCGCACTCAGTTCGTCATCCCGGCTCTCGCCGGGATAACGCTCATTTTACAGCCTTCGCCAGCTTCGCCTCGCGCGCGGCCTTCATTTCGGCGAAGTCCTCGCCGGCATGATAGCTGGAGCGGGTGAGCGGCGACGAGGCGACCTGGAGGAAGCCCTTGGCCCGGCCGATCGCGCCATAGGCCTGGAAGGCCTGGGGCGTGACGAACTCCTCGACCTTGGCATGGCGCGGCGTCGGCTGGAGATACTGGCCCATGGTCAGGAAATCGATGTCGGCCGAGCGCATGTCGTCCATCACCTGATGGACTTCGAGGCGCTGCTCGCCCAGGCCGAGCATGATGCCCGACTTGGTAAAGATCGTCGGATCGAGCCGCTTCACCGTCTCCAGCAGGCGCAGCGAGGCGTAGTAGCGCGCGCCCGGGCGGATGTTCGGGTAAAGCCTCGGCACCGTCTCGAGATTATGGTTGTAGACGTCCGGCCGGGCGGCGACGATCGCCTCGACCGCAGCCTCGTGCTTGTTGCGGAAATCGGGCGTGAGGATCTCGATCGTCGTGGTCGGGTTGGTCTTGCGGATTTCCTCGATCACCTTGACGAACTGCGACGCGCCGCCGTCCGGCAGGTCGTCCCGGTCGACCGAGGTGATGACGATATGCTCCAGGCCCATCTGCGCGGCGGCCTCGGCCACATGCTGCGGCTCCAGCGGATCGACCTTGCGCGGCATGCCGGTCTTGACGTTGCAGAAGCGGCAGGCGCGGGTGCAGACATCGCCCAGGATCATCACCGTGGCATGTTTCTTGGTCCAGCACTCGCCGATGTTCGGGCAGGCCGCTTCCTCGCACACGGTGACGAGGTTCTTCGAGCGCATCAGCGCACGCGTCTTAGCGAAGCCTTCCGAGGTGGGCGCCTTGACGCGAATCCAATCGGGCTTGCGCTGGCGCTCGGGGCGCGGTGCTGCGGAAAGATCGTTCATGCTGGCCAGATAGAGCGGCCGGGCCGGCGATTCCAGCCCCGGTTGCACTTTCGTCAATCGAAGGCCCGAGCAACAGTTCGATACAAATCTTGGCAGCCGCATGCGCGGGCGTTAGGGCGTCGGCCATGACCGATTTCACCGACCTGCTCGACGGCTATCAGCGTTTCCGGACCAGCGAATATCGCCGCCATCGCGACAGATGGTCGGGCCTGAGCGAGGGGCAGAGCCCGCGGGTGATGGTGATCGCCTGTTCGGACAGCCGAGTCGATCCCGCCCAGATCTTCGATACCGTGCCAGGCGAGATCTTCGTGGTGCGCAACGTCGCCAACCTGGTGCCGCCTTTCGAGGACGATGCCAGCCGCCACGGCGTCTCCGCCGCGCTGGAGTTCGCGGTGAACCAGCTCGAAGTGCCCGAGATACTGGTGCTGGGGCATGGCGCGTGCGGCGGTGTGGCGGCGGCGCTGTCGCAGCGTTTCAAGGGCGCGCCGAACGGCCAGGGCGGCTTCATCGCCCATTGGGTCGACATGCTCGACCCGGCGCGCGAGCGGATCGTCGCGGAGCACGGCACCGGACCCGAGGCGGTGTGCGCGCTGGAGCTGGAGACGGTGCGGGTGTCGCTGGTCAACCTGCTGACCTTCCCGTTCGTCGCCGAGCGGGTGGCGGCGGGCAGGCTCAAGCTCCACGGTGCGTATTTCGCGATTGCCGATGGCGTGCTGCACGTGATGGGCGAAGACGGGGCGTTCGCGCCGGCCTGACGACCTAAGGGCCCGAGTCGGCGCGCAGCATGGCTTCAGGGTCGGCGATCGCGTCGGCGCGCTCCTTCTCGGACTTGGGTGTCGCGACCAGCGGCTTCGCCACCGCCAGCGCACGGCGATAGGCCTCGACCAGCGCGAGCTTCGGATCGGTGGCGATATCGGGCTGCACGCCCTTCCCTTCCCAACTGCCGTGAGTCGTCGGATGCTCGACGCGGCCATTGGGCACGAAGGCACTCATGCCGGAACCGAGCTCGACATTGCGATTGGCGGGATTGCCGCCGCCGCGGCTCGCCTCGCCGACCAGCACCGCCCGGTGCGCGGCCTGGAGATCATAGGCGACACCCTCGGCCGCCGAGAAAGTGCGCCTCGCCATGAGGACGAAGACGGGACGATCGGCATAGAGCGGGCCGCCCGCGGGCCTATCCGCCACCCGCTGCTCGACGTCGAAGCTGCCATCGGGCTTGCGCCAGTGAATCCTGGCCATCGGGATCCCGGTGGCCGAGAGATGGCCGAGAAGGCGCGTATCGGTCGCGCCGCCGCCGCCGGTATTCTCGCGCAGGTCGATGATCAGCGCGCCGCTGTCCTTCAGCATGTCCATTGCCTGATCGACCATGCGGGCGCCATCGGCATCGGCAGCGAAGTAGCGCAGCTTGAGATAGCCGATATTGCCCGGCAGCCGGCGAACCGCCATCAGGCCGTGCGCCAGGTGCCGTTCCAGCAGCGCCTCGTCCTCCGGGCTCTGCGCCGCCCGCCCGGGATCGATCGTATCGATGCGGATCTTCAGATGCTGGTCGTGCGAGTCGGCGAGCAACTGGTTGACTTCCTTCACCAGCGTCTCGCGATCGCGGATCGCCAGCAGGCGCTTGCGCTCCTTGCGCAGCACCGCCTGCATTCGGGCGCCGGTCTGCGGATCGATATAGCCGTTCATCGACGCAATCAGCGCATCCACGGCATGGGCGGCGGCGGACGCGGGCAAGTCGCCGGGCGCGGCCGCCGCTGGAACGGCGAGCAGCATCAGGCCCGCAATGGCGAAGATACGCATGGATGAGTCCCCCGAAAACTGCGTGAGTTATTTGCATAACACACCATCGCGGGCCTGGCCATGCGCGCGCGACGAAAAGGGACTATTCCGCAACCGGAACCGCCGTCAGAGCCCCAATGCCTTCCGCGCGACCTTCTCCACTTCGGGATCGAGCCTGGGCGGCTCCATCGGCACATGCGCTTCCAGCACGTCTGCAATGGCGGTGAGCGCGGCGATGCGGCCGGCCTTCTTGTCGTTGCCGTCGATCACGATCCAGCGCGCATGCTCGGTGTTCGTGCGCGCGAACATCTCGTGCATCGCCTCCAGATATTGGGGCCGCTTGGCGCGGTTGCGATAATCGTCGAGCCCGGTCTTCCAGCGCTTCCAGGGGTGTTCCAGCCGGTCCTTGAGGCGCTTGTCCTGCGTCTTCTGCGTCACATGGACGAAGACCTTGACCAGCGTGGTGCCCGCGGTGACCTGCTGCGCCTCGAAATCGTTGATCTCGTCATAGCCGCGCTCCCATTCGGCCCGATTGGCGAAACCCTCGACCCGCTCGACCAGGACGCGGCCATACCAGCTGCGGTCGAAGATCGCGATATTGTGCTGGGCGGGCAGCCGCCGCCAGAAGCGCCAGAGGAAGTGATGGGCCAGCTCCTCCTGGGTGGGCGCGGCGATCGGCCACACTTCGTAATAGCGCGGATCCCATTCGGCGGTAAGGCGCTGGATGATGCCGCCCTTCCCCGCCGCGTCCCAGCCCTCGAATGCGATGATCGCGCGACGCCGGTGGACGATGTGCGCATAGTGGATGTGGCTCAGCCGCTTCTGGATCTTGGCAAGCGCCTTGTCATAGTCGCCGTCGAAATCCTTGCCCGCTTCATAATCGCCCAGGTCTATCGTCATGCCGCCTCCGTGCGCGCCCAACGCACGATCCGCCTTGTCGCTCCCGCTGGCAAGCAGGAACCCGCCGCGCTACGCTGGCCGGCAAAAGGGGAGGAGCACGATGTTCAAGCCGATCACGCATAATCTTGCGCGACTGGCGCGCTTTTCGGGGCGCGACACGCGCGAGACCTTCTGGCCCTATGCCCTCACGCTGTTCGTGCTGGCGATGGCCGCCTCCGCCCTGGCCGTGATGCCGGCGATGCTCGGGGCGATGGCGAAGATGCAGCGCTTCGCGGCCGAGCATCCCGATCAGGCCACCGTCCGGCAGGGCCCCGGCTCCTATTCGATCCAGATCCAGGGCTCGCATCCCGAACTGATGCCCGACATGGGCGGCATCCTGCCGGGATTAGCGATCGTGCTGCTCGTCTTCGTTGCGCTGGTCGCTGCGGCGGTGGTGCGGCGGCTGCACGATCGCGGGAAGAGCGGCGCCTGGGCGCTGCCGCCCCTGATCTTCCTGGGGATCGGCCTGATCCTGATGCCACGGCTGTTCGGCGCCACGCAGGACGGGCCGGACCTGTCGCTCCTGCCCCTGCTGTTCGTCAACAACCTGCTCTATCTCGCCTCGCTCGGCTGGCTCGTGGCCCTGCTCGCGGGCGACGGGACCGTGGGGCCCAATCGCCATGGCGAAGATCCGACACCGCCGGAAGCGCGCCAGCGCCGGCGATTGCCGCCACGCCCGCGCGACTGAGCCGCCCTGCCCCCCGATCAGCGCGGCGCGGCGGCGGCCGCCTCCGCCTGCATCGCCTTGATCTCCTCGGGCGACATGGGCGGCGACGCGCCATAGGCATCCTCGCCGCATGTGTCGTGCAGCGCCTGGGAAGCATTGACCATGCGCTCGCTCAGGGCGATCTGGCGGTCCATCGATGCCTGCATGTCCTTGGGCATGCCGCGCATCCCGGCACCCGCCGCCCGCGACACCAGCGACCCGAGCATGCCGCCTCCCGGTATCATCGAGAGCAGGCCGGTCGCCCGCATCGCGCTCTGGCGTGCCTGCGCCTTTTTCTGCATCGCATTGGCCTGTTTCGACATCGCCACGCCCTCGCGCTGCATGTCGATCTCGATCTGGGAAACCTCGGCGCGGAGCGCGGCGCAGGCCGGATCCTTCGCCGGCCCGGCCGGCTGGGCGGCGGCAGGTGGCGGCGGTGCCGCGGGAACGTCCTGCACCGCGGCCAGGCCGGCCTGGCCCGGCAACAGCACCGCCGCGGCGGCAAGGATCGGCATGTACGGATTTCGCGCCATGATCAGTCGTCCGTGGGAGGATGGAGATCGGTGATCTTGCCCGCGGCATCGACCGCGAAGCGCCAGATCATCGCCTGGTTCTGGAAGGTGATCGCATAGCGGCGGACATGCTCGTCCTTGCCCGGCACATCTTCGATCAGGCGCACCTGCTCGATGGGCCCCAGCGCGGCGAGCAGCGCCTGGCCGAAATCCTCGAGAAAGGGCACCGGCCCCTGCATGGCACTGGCGGCATAGCGGCCGCGATCGAGCTTGCCGGCCGCCGCCTCGGCCAGCGCCGCGCGCATCAGCGCGGTGAACGCAGGCGCGCCGTCGGGCAGCGTCGCGGGCGGTGGCGGCGCGGGCAGATAGAAATCGGCGACGCGGCGCGCCAGCAGCGGATAATAGCGCTGCTGGTTGGTGAGCACGATCACCGTCAGCCCCTCGCCCTCGGCATGGAGGATGTCGGCCAGCGCCGGCCCGCCGCTATGCCCCACCACCTTGACGCCGTGCCAGGTGCCGGCTGTCCAGCCCACGCCGAAACCCGCCGGCTTGCCGGTCTTGAGCAGCGGCGGCGTCTGCAGCAGGGCCCGGCTCTCGGGCTTGAGCAGCTCGCCCCGGTCAAGCGCGGCGAACAGCGCCGCGAGATCGCGCGCCGAGCTGAACAGCCCGCCCGCCGCATAGCCGGTCTCGCCATAGAGGAAGCCGCTGATCCGCTGCTCGCCATCCTTCCAGGCATGGACGGTCGCGCGCCGCGCCAGGGGCAGCGCCGAGCGGAACGGCCCCCATTGGCGCTCGTCGTTGAAGCCGGTGTCGCTCAGGCCAAGCGGCGCGCAGATCTCGTCGCGGAAGATCGCGGCGATGCCCTTGCCCGCCGCTTTCTCCATCACCGCGCGCAGCACGACGAAATCGGTGAAGCCGTAGCGGGTCTCGGTGCCGGGCGCATAGGCGAGCGGCGCCTTCTGCGCGGCGTCGACGGTTGCCGCCACCGTGTCCGCATGCTCGCCCAGCTGGTCGGACAGGCCGGAGCTGTGGCTGGCGAGCTGGAGGATCGTGATCCCGCGCCAGGCGGCGGGCGCATCGGGGAAGAAACGGTCCAGCGTATCGTCGAGACGCAGCTTGCCGGCCTCGACCAGCCGCATCAACGCGATGCCGGTGAAGATCTTGGTTGCCGACGCGGTCTGGAAGCGCGTCTCGGGCGTGACCGGCGCCTCCCATTCGAGATTGGCGAGCCCATAGCTGCGCACCGTCTCGACCTTGCCCTTGCGCACCACCGCGACCGCGACGCCGGGAATATGCCCCACTTCCATCTGGCGACGCACATAATCGTCGATCCCGTCGGCCCGGACGGGCATCGCCGCGACCATGGCCAAGGCGGCCGCCATTCCCAACATGCGCATGAAAAACCCTCCCGACACGAGCGGGGCGGGCCTATCCGGCGTTCCGGCACCTCGGGAACGGCGCTGCGACCAAAGCCGACATTCTCACTTCGAAGGCGCTATCCGCGCGGCATCAACCCGGTTTTCGAGCGGCCTGCCCGCCTCGGCGTCGGCGGCGCTGCGCAGCGTGGTCTCGGCGATCGCGGCCAGCGCTTCCTCCGTCAGGAAGGCCTGGTGGCCGGTGATCAGCACGTTGGGAAAGGTGAGCAGCCGCTGGAACATGTCGTCCGAGACGATCTCGTTCGACAGGTCCTCGAAGAACAGGTCGGCCTCCTGTTCATAGACGTCGAGCGCCACCGCGCCCAGCTTGCGGCGCTTCAGGCCTTCGATCAGCGCGGCCGTGTCGATCAGCGCGCCGCGGCTGGTGTTGACGATCATCAGGCCCGGCCGGGCAGCTTCGATCGCCGCCGCATCGATCAGGTGGCGGGTGTCGGGCGTGAGCGGACAATGGAGCGTGACGATCTCCGCCGCGCGCAGCAACTGGTCGCGCGGCAGGTAGCGCACGCCGATCGCCTCCAGCGCCGGATCGGGATAGAGGTCGCTCGCCAGCACCTCGCAGCCGAAGCCGGCGCGCAGGCTGCGGGCGACCAGCGCGCCGATCTTGCCGGTGCCGATCACGCCGACGGTACGGCCATGGAGGTTGCGGCCGATCAGCCCGTCCAGCGCGAAATTATTCTCGCGCACCCGGGCCCAGGCGCGGGGAATCTTGCGGTCGACCGCCAGCATCATGCCGATGGTGAACTCGGCGACCGCGTGCGGCGAGTAGGCCGGCACGCGGACCACCGCGATACCCAGCCGCGCCGCGGCGGCGAGATCGACATTGTTGAAGCCCGCGCAGCGCAGGGCGACGAGTTTCGTCCCCTGCCCCGCCAGCGTCTCCAGCACTTCGGCATCGACGGTGTCGTTGACGAAGACGCACGCCGCCTGGTGGCCGGCCGCCAGCGCGGCGGTGGCGGGCTCCAGCCGGGGCTCGAGGAAATGCAGGTCGTGCCCATAGGGAGCGTTCGCCTCGGCAAGGAAGCGGCGGTCATAGGGCTTGGTGTTGAAGACGGCGATGCGCATGGGGCACGATTCCCTGCGCGTGCGCCGGTGGCAAGGGCCTCTTCCGTCATCCCGGCGCAAGCCGGGATCTCGGGCGAGGGCACTGACGGTCTGCGGCGCGGGACGATGCTCGGCGTCGCGCGCCGGTTACGGCTCAGCAGGCCACCACGTTCACCGCGAGGCCACCCTGGGCCGTCTCCTTGTACTTGGAGCGCATGTCCTCCCCGGTCTGGCGCATGGTCTCGATCACCGCATCCAGGCTGACGACATGGCTGCCATCGCCGTGCATCGCCAGATAGGCGGCATTGATCGCCTTGATCGCGCCCATGGTGTTGCGCTCGATACAGGGGATCTGGACTAGGCCGCCGATGGGATCGCAGGTGAGGCCGAGATTATGCTCCATCCCGATCTCGGCGGCATTCTCGATCTGGGCGTTGGTGGCGCCGAGCGCGGCGGCAAGACCGGCAGCGGCCATCGAGCAGGCGACGCCGACCTCGCCCTGGCAGCCCATCTCGGCGGCCGAGATCGAGGCGCGCTTCTTGTAGAGGAAACCGATCGCCGCGGTGGTGAGCAGGAAGGTGCGCGAGCCGGCGGGGGTGGGATTGGCGCAGAAGGTCTCGTAGTAGCGGAGAACCGCGGGGATCACGCCCGCGGCGCCATTGGTGGGTGCGGTAACGACGCGGCCGCCCGCGGCATTCTCCTCGTTCACCGCAAGCGCCCAGAGGCTCACCCAGTCGAACACCAGCGAGGGATCGCTGCGCGGGCCGCGCGCGAGCAGGCGGTTGTGGAGATCGCGGGCGCGGCGCTTGACCTTGAGGCCGCCGGGCAGTTCCCCCTCCCCGCGCATGCCGCGGTCGATACAGGCCGACATGGCGCCGCGCAGGCTGTCGAGAAACGCGTCGGTCTCGGCATCGTCGCGCCAGGCCGCTTCGTTGGCGCGGACGATATCGGCGATGCTGGCACCCTGTGCCTCGGCGACCGCGAGCAGTTCGGCGCCCGACGTGAAGGCGAAGGGCAGCTTGACGTTGGTCTGGGGCGGCTCGCAGCCGCCCTCGACGATCGCGCCGCCGCCGATCGAGTAATAGAAGGTTTCCCAGGGCTCGCCCTCGGCATAATGCGCGACGAAGCGCATGCCATTGGGGTGCGAGGGCAGGAAACGGTCCTCGCGGAAGATCAGATGACGGCCCTCGACGAACGGCACCACGACATGGCCGCCCAGCGCCAGCTGCTGTTCGGCGCGGATCGTCTCGACGATGGTGTTCACCGCATCGGGATCGACGCTCTCGGGCTGATAGCCGGCGAGGCCGAGGATCGTGGCGATGTCGGTTGCGTGGCCGCGCCCGGTAAGGGCAAGCGAGCCGAACAGCTCGCAGGAGACGGAGGTCGGCGTGCCACGATCGAGTGCCGCTTCGGCAAAGGCCGCGGCGGCGCGCATCGGGCCCACGGTGTGCGAGCTCGACGGGCCGATGCCGATCGTGAACAGATCGGCCAGCCCAATGGTCGCCTCCGCCCGGGCGCGGGCCCTGGCGTTACTGTCGTCCAACATCTCCACTCCTGCCTCCGGCTCTGGCGGCCGGGTTCGCTCAACTTGATTGTAGTTTTATGTCTGTAGGTTGTATTTTTCTATCTTCAACCCATAGCGCTCGCTTCACCCGTCGTCGCGGCTTTCGCCGGGATGACGGGTCTGGGAAGAGCGATTAGGCCGGACGGCGCCAAACCGCAAAGGTGGCGTTTTCGGTGCAAGTCATGGCCTTGATCATCTCGCCATGATCGAAGGACGGTAGCGCGGAGAGATAATCCACTATTGCGCCCTCCCCTGTCGCACCCTGCGGGAAGGCGCAGGCAAGTCGATCGTCACGGCCGAACAAGAGCCACCAGACATCCGCACCCCATGGCCCGCTGTCGTTTGTCTCGATAGCGACCCCGGATAGATCTTCCTTTCGCAGAGATTTGATCTGATCAGCGCCGTCACGAACACGGATCACATCGCTTTCCACGGTTATGAGCCACTTGCGCTCCGGCTGAAGTGGCCGTGGTTTCCTCTTGAACCATCCAAACATGCCCAGTCCGCCGGTTAGAAGGGCATCTGCGCGCGGGGCGCTCGACAATTGACGCTATCGATACCGGCTCACCCCGCCGCGGGATCGACGATGCCGTCGGTGCCCTTCTTGGCGAGGTCCGCCGCGACCTGCGGGGCGAGGCGGATGTTGAGCTCCTTGAGCTGCTTCTCGCTGACGAACGAAGGCGCCTGCATCATCAGGTCCTCGGCCTTCTGGGTCATCGGGAAGACGATCACTTCGCGGATGTTCGGCTCGTCGGCGAGGAGCATCACGATGCGGTCGACGCCCGGGGCCGAGCCGCCGTGCGGCGGGGCGCCGAACTTGAAGGCGTTGATCATGCCCGCGAAGTTGGTGTCGACATCGGCCTGGGTATAGCCGGCGATCTCGAACGCCTTGTACATGATCTCCGGACGGTGGTTCCGGATCGCGCCCGACGACAGTTCGATGCCGTTGCAGACGATGTCGTACTGATAGGCGAGGATGTCGAGCGGGTCCTTGGTCTCCAGCGCTTCCAGTTCGCCCTGCGGCATCGAGAAGGGGTTGTGGCTGAAGTCGACCTTCTTGGCGTCCTCGTCATATTCGAACATCGGGAAGTCGACGATCCAGCAGAATTCGAAACGCTTCTTGTCGATCAGGTCGAGCTGCTCGGCGGCGCGGGTACGTGCCAGGCCGGCGAGCTTGGCGGCCTGGGCTTCCTTGCCCGCGGCGAAGAAGATGCCGTCGTTCGGGCCGAGTCCCATCGCGTCGGCGATCGCCTTCATGCCGTCCTGGCCGTGGTTGTTGGCGATCGGGCCGCCGAACACCCCGTCCTTCTGGGTGGCATAGCCGAGGCCCGGAAAGCCTTCGCTCTGCGCCCAGCTGTTCATGTCGTCGAAGAACTTGCGGCTCTTCTCGTGCGTGCCCGGCGCCGGCACCGCGCGGACGACATCGCCGCCCTCGACGATCGAGGCGAAGCGGCCGAAGCCCGAGCCCTTGAAGAACTCAGAGACGTCGGTGATCAGCAGCGGGTTGCGCAGGTCGGGCTTGTCATTGCCGTACTTCAGCATCGATTCGCGGTACGGGATGCGCTTGAACGGCAGAGCGGAAACGCTGCGGCCCATGCCCTCCCAGTCGGCGAATTCCTCGAACACGCCGTGCAGCACCGGCTCGATCGCGGCGAATACGTCGTCCTGCGTCACGTAGCTCATCTCGAAGTCGAGCTGGTAGAACTCGCCCGGCGAACGATCGGCGCGCGCGTCCTCGTCGCGGAAGCAGGGCGCGATCTGGAAATATTTGTCGAAGCCGGCGACCATCAGCAGCTGCTTGAACATCTGCGGCGCCTGGGGGAGCGCGTAGAACTTGCCCGGATGGACGCGCGACGGGACGAGATAGTCGCGGGCGCCCTCGGGCGAGGACGCGGTGAGGATCGGCGTCTGGAACTCGGTGAAGCCCTGGTCGATCATCCGGCGGCGCAGCGAGGCGATGACGCTCGAGCGCAGCATGATGTTCTTGTGGACCTTCTCGCGGCGCAGATCGAGGAAGCGGTTCCGCAGGCGGATCTCCTCGGGATATTCGGCATCGCCGAACACCGGCAGCGGCAGCTTCGCCGCCTGCGACTGGACGACCACCGCGGTCGGGAAGATCTCGATCTCGCCGGTGTCGAGCTTCGGATTGAGCGTCTCGGGCGAGCGGGCGGAGACTTTGCCGGTTACCGTGATCACCGACTCGGGGCCGGCATTGTCGACGATCGGGAACAGATCCGAGCCGGTCTCGATCACCACCTGGGTGATGCCATAATGATCGCGCAGGTCGACGAACAGCACGTTCGCATGCTCGCGGGTGCGGTGGATCCAGCCCGAAATGCGGACTTCCTGGCCGACATGTTCGGCACGGAGCTGGGCGCAGGTGTGCGTGCGATAGGCGTGCATTTCCGGTCTTTCCCTTGCTCGCCACCCCCGCGAAGGCGGGGGGCCAGGGTCGCGAGCGACGTCGCCTTGGGCCCTGGCTCCCCGCCTTCGCGGGGATGACGAATAAATTAGCGTGGGCGCGCATTCCTTGCAGACCCCACTTTTGTCAACCCGAAGACCGGTCTATGGGCCTTGGATGCATATCCATGGTCTGATTGAAGACAGCGCGACTCTCGCCAACCTCTGCGCCCGCCTCGCCAACAAGCCCTATATCTGCGTGGACACCGAGTTCATGCGGGAAAACAGCTATTGGCCGGAACTCTGCCTGATCCAGATCGCCGACGACGAGGAAGCCGCCGCGATCGACCCGATGGCGCCCGGGATCGACCTCACGCCCCTGCTCGACCTGATGGTCGACAATGAGGAAGTGCTGAAGGTCTTCCACGCGGGCGGGCAGGACATCGAGATCGTCTACAACCTCACCGGCAAGACTCCGCACCCGCTGTTCGACACCCAGGTGGCCGCCATGGCGCTCGGGCTGGGCGAGCAGATCGGCTATTCGAACCTGGTCGACACCTATCTCGGCTTCCAGATCGACAAGGGCGCCCGCTTCACCGACTGGAGCCGCCGCCCGCTCGACAAGCGCCAGATCGACTATGCGATCGCCGACGTCACGCACCTCTCCAAGATCTTCCCGCGCATGCTGGAGAAGCTCAAGAAGACCGGGCGCGGTGCCTGGCTCGACCAGGAGATGGAGCGGCTCGCCGATCCGGAGAACTACCATAACGATCCGGACGAGGCCTGGCAGCGCGTGCGGGTCTCCAGCCGCAAGCCCGAGGTGCTGGGCCGCCTCAAGGCGCTCGGCCGCTGGCGCGAGCTCGAGGCGCAGGGTAAGGACCTGCCGCGCGGCCGCATCGTCAAGGACGAGACGCTGGCCGACCTCGCCGGCAACCCGCCGCGCAAGCAGAGCGACCTGGGCAAGGTGCGCGGCCTGTCGGCAGCCTGGGCCGGCAACGACATCGGCGGACGGCTGATGGCGGCGCTGGACGGCGCCACGCCGATGTCCTCCGACGAGCTGCCCCCGCGCGACGACCGCAAGCCCTCGCTCGGCAAGGACGGTGCGCTGGTCGCCGACCTGCTCAAGCTGCTGCTCAAGATCCGCGCGAAGGAGATCAACGTCGCCCCGCGCCTGCTCGCCCGCTCGGACGATCTCGAATCGCTGGCGGCCGGGGTGCGCCACGGGCTCGCGATCCTCGATGGCTGGCGCTATGAGCAGTTCGGCCGCGACGCGCTGGCGCTGGTCGAGGGGCAGCTCGGGTTCACCGTCAAGAACGGCAAGCTGAAGATGACTCGAACCGAGGAACCCGGCGAATGATCCGCCTCGCTCTCCCGCTCGCCACCGCCCTGCTCGCCCTGGCCGGTTGCGCCCCGAAGGGGCCGCCCCGCGCGGTCCCCGGCGTGGAATGCAATGCCGAGCGGCTGGGCGGGCTGAACGGCAAGCCGCGCGGCCCCGAGGCAGAGGCCGAGGCGCTGCGGCTCTCGGGCGCGAAGACCATACGCTGGCTCGCGCCCGATGCCGCCGCGACGATGGATTTCCGGCCCGACCGGCTCAACCTGCACCTCGACGCCGACGGGAAGATCGCCTCCGCCCATTGCGGCTGAAACGCCTCTCCCCTTCGTTTCGCGTCCGGGATATAAGCGGCGCGGCCGGGGGGCGATCGAGGAGAGACTGGATGCGCGCTATCGGCATGATCGCGACCGCCCTGCTGGCCACAGGCTGCATGGACGGCCATCCCGGCCCGATGCCGGGACCACGCATGTGCAATGCGGGCGCGGTGCAGGGGTTCGTGGGCGCGCAGATGTCGCCACGGCTCCAGTCGCGGCTGCGCGCCCGCAGCGGTGCTTCGTCGGTCCGCGTGGTGCGCCCGGGCGAAGCGATCACGATGGACTATCGCCGCGACCGGCTGACCGTCGATCTCAACGAGCGCGGCCGGATCACCGGGATGCGCTGCGTATAGGGCCTGGCGGAGCGTCCGGAATCGCCGCCCGCCCGACGACGCGGGTGGCGAAGCCCTCCGGACGGCATGCTCACACCTCCAGCACCGGCCCCTTGCCGAACGCCGCGGCGAGCGCCTTGTGGCGTTTCTCCACCGCTTCGCCATAGAGCGCCTCGTCCTCGGGATCGAGACAGAGGGCGAGCGTCTCCTCGTCCATGTGCAGCTCCGAGCGCTTGATCGGCGCGGCGACGCCGCCTGACAGGCGCTGGCCGAGGCGGATGGCCAGGCCCCACAGCTTGGCGCGCCACAAAGTGTCGTCATCGGCGAGCTGCGGCAGCGGCGCCGGCGTGTCGAGGCCGCCGCCCAGCGCGGTATAGAGCGCCTGCCCCAGCGCCGCGCGCCCCATCGAATCGATCGCCACCCAATTGCCGTGCAGCGCCGCATCCAGGCCGCGCTCGGCGCGGAACTCCGGATTGGCGTGCCAGCCCACATCGACGAGCTGGCAGGCAGCGTGGCGCAGGCGGGCCAGTTCGTGCGGCTCGCCGGCAAAGAGCGGTGCGATCCACCGATCGAGCAGGTCGCCATGCTCCGGGAATCGGCCGAGCCGCTCGCCCTCGTCGCGCGTCGCAGCGATCAGCGGATCCTCCTGGCGCTGCTCGGGCGAGAGCCGCTGGAAGAGCAGCCCCTCGCGCAAGCCATAGGCCGAGACGATCGTGCCCTTGCTGCCGAGCTGCCGGAGCACCACGCCAAGCAGCAGCGCCGCATCCTCCAGCGAGCCGATGCGGGCGCTGGAGATGTTCGGGATCGCCTTCAGATCGGCGCGCGGCATCGCCGCGATCGAGCTGGCCAGCTCGCCGATCCGCGTGACCGCCATCGGATATTGATGCGCGATCGGCAGCGGATAATGCTTCAGGTGCATGTCAAGCCGGGCAAGGCTGCGCCACGAGCCGCCGACCAGGTAGAAGGGCAGCCCCTTCCCCCGCCCTTTCCATCCGGCATCGCCGAGCAGCCGGGCGACGCGGCGATCCAGCGCGGTCTTGCCCTCTGCCCGGATCGCCCCCAGCCGGAGCACGCCCAGCGGGAAGGACACGCGATCGGTCACCGTGCCGGCGACCACGCGCACCAGCTCCAGCGAGCCGCCGCCGAGATCGCCGACGATGCCGTCCGCCTCCGGAATGCCCGAAAGCACGCCCAGGCCCGAGGCCATCGCCTCTTCCTCGCCCGACAGCGTCTCAACCTCCAGGCCCACGCCGCGCGCCGCCTCGATCAGCTCGCGCCCGTTGGAGGCGTCGCGCACCGCCGCCGTCGCCACGGTACGCAGCTCGTCCGCCTGCATCTCGCGCGCGAGCGTGGCGAAGCGGGCGAGCGCGCCGCGTGCAGTGGCAAGGCTGGCGGCGTCGATCGCCCCGGTCTCGGCCAGGCCACGGCCCAGACCGGCCATCACCTTCTCGTTGAACAAAGTCGCCGGCAGCCGTGCCGAGCCCTGATAGACCACCAGGCGCACCGAGTTGGAGCCGATGTCGATGATCGCGGTGCGGCCCTGAACCCCTTCCGGCCTGGTGCGCGCGCTGCGGAACGGCAGCGTGTTCATACCTTGGCCTTGGCCTTTGCCGGATCGCGGCGGCGCTTGAGCTGGAGCTTGGGCACCGGCTTGCGCGATTCGAGCGCCGCGCCGCGCCCGGAGAGCGACGGGTTGGTCATGAAATAGCGGTGCAGGTTGAAGCTGCCGTCCTCGCCCGGCACGATGCGCGTATAATGCCCGTCGGGCTGGAGCACCCAGCTCTGCTCATTGTCGAGCAGGTTCGCCACCATCACCTGGTCCAGCACCTGGTCGTGCACCGTCTTGTTGAGGATCGGCAGCATGAACTCGACACGGCGATCGAAGTTGCGCTGCATCCAGTCGGCCGAGGAGATGAACAGCCGCGCGCCATCATTGGGCAGCGCCTTGCCGTTGCCGAACGCCCAGATGCGGCTGTGCTCGAGGAAGCGGCCGACGATCGACTTGACCTTGATGTTCTCGCTCATCCCCGGAACCCCGGGACGCAGGCAGCAGATGCCGCGGATGATCAGCTCGATCTCCACCCCGGCATTGCTGGCCTCGTAGAGCTTCTCGATCACCGCGGGATCGACCAGCGAGTTCATCTTGGCCCAGATCTGGCCCGATCTCCCGGCGCGGACATGGGCGATCTCGTCGTCGATCAGCTCGACCAGCCGGTTGCGCAGGTCGCGCGGGGAGATACCGAGCAACTCCAGCCCGTGCGGCTCCACATAGCCGGTGACATAGTTGAAGATCTGCGCGGCATCGCGGCCCACCCGCGGATCGGCGGTGAAGAAGCTGATATCGGTGTAGATGCGCGCGGTGATCGGATGGTAGTTGCCGGTGCCGAAGTGGCAATAGGTGCGATAGCCATTGCCTTCGCGCCGCACGACCATCGAGACCTTGGCATGCGTCTTCCAGTCGATGAAGCCATAGACGACCTGGACGCCGGCGCGCTCCAGCGCGGTCGCCCAATAGAGGTTCTGCTCCTCGTCGAACCGGGCCTTCAGCTCGACCACCGCGGTGACCGACTTGCCGGCCTCGGCCGCGGCGATCAGCGCGTTGATGACCTGGGGCTGCTTGCCGGCGCGGTACAGCGTCTGCTTGATCGCCACCACGTCCGGATCGGCGGCGGCCTGGCCGAGGAAGGAGAGCACCACGTCGAAGCTCTCATAGGGGTGGTGGACGACGATGTCCTTGGCCTTGATCGCCGCGAAGCAATCGCCGCCATATTCGCGGATGCGCTCGGGAAAGCGGGCCGAATAGGGCGTGAACTTCAGGTCGGGCCGGTCCTCGTCGACCAGCATGGCGAGGTCGCCGATGCCCAGGAAACCGCCCGTCTCGGTAAGCAGCGCCTCGCTGCCGCCCAGCTCCTCCTTGAGCACCGCCTCCAGCTCGGGCGAGATGCTCTCCTCCATCTCCAGGCGGATCACCCGGCCCCGCCGCCGGCGCTTGATCGCCGAGCGGAAGGTCATGACCAGGTCCTCGGCCTCTTCCTCGATCTCGATGTCGCTGTCGCGCAGCACGCGGAAGGCCGCCGCGCCGAGCGATGTGTAGCCGGGGAAGAGCAGGTGCGAGAAATGCTTGAGCACCGCCTCGACCGCGACATAGCGCGCGGGATTGCCGGGCAGCCGGACGAAGCGCCTGATCGCGGTGGGCAGCAGCACCAGCTCGCGCACCGGCTCGCGATCCGACTTGCGGACCAGGTCGAAGATCACGCTCGACCCCTGGTTGGGGATGAACGGGAACGGGTGCGCGGGGTCCAGCGCCTGGGGCGTGAGGATCGGGAAGATCTGCTCGCGGAAATGCCCTTCCAGCCAGGTCTCCGTCTCCCCCTCGATGGCATCGGCGTCGAGGACGTGGATGCCGGTCTCGGCCAGGTCCGTGCGGATCGCGGTCCACACCGCCTGCTGGTTGTCGGCCAGGGTCTCGGCCTCGGCGGAGATGGCCGCGAGCTGCTGGCCGGGCGTGAGGCCGTCGACCGAGCGCGCCTCGACCTTCTGGAGCTGCTGGCCCATCAGGCCCGCCACGCGGACCATGAAGAATTCGTCGAAGTTCGAGCCGGAGATCGACAGGAAGCGCAGCCGCTCGAGCAGCGGATGGGCGGGATTGGTCGCCTCTTCCATCACGCGCCGGTTGAAGGCGAGCCAGCTGAGCTCGCGGTTGAAGTAACGCGTGGAATTCTCCGGCAATTCGGTCATCTGGGTCCCTTCGACGGCCTGCCTGTTCGCTGCCTTGGCCATCGCCGTTAGTCACCGTCCGTTTCGGTTATGAGACCAGCCGCGGCCAATGTGGCGCGGACCGTCGGGATCGACAAGCGCCGCCCCGCTTCCAGCTCCAATGCATCGGCAACGCGCAGGATCGCGATATGGCTGCGCTCGATCCGCCTGGCGATCCAGGCGATGACGTCCGGCCGGGCATGGAGCAGGTGGCGTTCGAAGGCGCGCTCCAGCAGCTGGGGGATCAGCGCATCGTCGGGCGGGCCGATCTCCAGCAGGGGCGAGGCGGCGAGACGCGACTTGAGATCGGGCAGCTTCACCGCCCAGGCGGGCGGCGCGGCCTGCGCCACGATCAGCAGCGGGCGATGCTCGGCCTGGGCCTGGTTCCAGGCATGGAAGACCTCGGGCTCCTTGCCGAGATCGGCATCGTCGAAGATGCGCGCGCCGGTCTTCGACGCGAAGATGCGCGCGAGCAGGCTGCGGCCGGACTTGCGCGGGCCGACAAGCAGCGCCGACATGACGGGCCAGGTGCCCCAATGATCGAGCTGGTGGACGGCGCGGGCGTTGGAGTCGCTGACCAGGAATTCCGTCTCGCGCGCTTCGGGCAGTCCCAGCGGCAGGCGAAGCTGCGTCATCCGCCGTTCGGCGCTTCCGTCGCCTGCGGCGTGGGCGCCGGCTGGGCACCGCCGCCGCCGGCACGCCGGATGCGGAGCACGCCCGGCCCCTCCTGCACGCTCCAGCCCCGCGCCTCCAGCTGCGCGTGCAGCGAGGCGATCTGGCCGTCATAGGAAACGCGCATCACCGAGATGCCGCCCAGCGCTAGGCTCGAGGTGACGGCGGAGCGCACGCCCGGGATGCCGCGCAGCGCCGCCTCGCCAGCATTGACCGAGCCGACATTGGGCGTGTCGAACTGGACGCTGATCGCGGTGCCGGCGGCCACGCTGGGCTCGGGCGTGGGCGTCGCCGCCTCGGTCGCCTCGTCGCTGGGCTTCTCCTCGGCCTTCGCGCCCGGCGGACGGGTGGCGAGGAGCCGGTCGGTACTGAGCTGGCCGAGCGCGAGCGCCTGTTGATAGGCCTTGTCGAGCCGCTGGACGCCGGCGTCCATCAGCGTGTCGAGCGAATCGCCATTGTCCACCCGCAGCGCGAAATCGGCGATCTTCTGGCGATCGGGGCCGTGCGTGGCCGAGAAGATGCCGATGATCGGCCCGCCGGGATATTCGCGGCGCAGCTGCACCTCGGCGATCAGCACATCGGCGGCGCCATATTGATCGAGCACCGAGCGCCACCAGTTGCGGCCGCGGCGCAGCACCTGGCCCGCGTTGAGCAGCATGGAATCGGGGCCGTTGCCCTGCACGCGGACATAATCGACCGTGCTGCCGCCGCTCTTGAAGCGGTTCCAGGCGCGCGCCCAGGCGGTCTCCCGCTCGAACACCAAGCCCGCGCCGCCCGAATATTCCAGCGGCACGATCAGCATCGGCGGCGACTGGTTCACCGCCACCGAGACGCCCAGGATACCGCCCGCCTTGTTGCGATCGAACAGCACGCTGAGGCGCGCGATGTAGCGCGTCGGGCCGATCTGCTCCTTCTCGACGACGATGCCGGTGACGAGCGAATCGAGCGCCGAATCGGACATGGCCGAAACCTTGCCGGTCAGCTTGCGCGACAGCATCTCCCAGCCCTTGCGCTGGGCGAGCCGCCAGCCGCCATAGCGCGCGGCATCCGCGTCCTTGCCCTTCACATCGACATCGACGCCCGACACTTCGAAGCTGCCCGAGGCGTCGATCGGCACGGCGCTGCCGCCCCCGCTCTTCCCGTCTCCTTCGGCGAACACGGCGCCAAGGCCCGCAAGCGCGAGCGCGGAGGCGATGCCGATGGTGAGGGATTTGCGGGCAAGGGTCATGCAGCGGCCCTTTTGGCGAAGCGAGCGGGGAAATCCAAGCGTAGATGTGACAAACAATAGTCGTCACCCCGGCGAAAGCCGGGGTCTCGGGCCGCAGGCATCGAGCCGCACGAGATCCCGGCTTTCGCTGGGATGACGATTTAGGGACGAATTGGAGTTACGATTCTCGTACTACGGCGCTATGCGCGCCGCATGAGCGACCAGAAGAACTATACCTATGCCCAGGCGGGCGTCTCGATCGCGGCCGGCAACGCGCTGGTCCGCGCGATCGGCCCGCTCGCCAAGTCCACCCGGCGGCCCGGCGCCGATGCCGATCTGGGCGGGTTCGGCGGCGTGTTCGACCTGAAGGCGGCCGGCTTCACCGATCCGCTGCTGGTCGCGGCGAACGACGGCGTCGGCACCAAGCTCAAGCTGGCGATCGATCATGACGCGCATGACGGCGTTGGCGTCGACCTGGTCGCGATGTGCGCCAACGACCTGATCGTCCAGGGCGCCGAGCCGCTGTTCTTCCTCGACTATTATGCCAGCGGCAAGCTGGTGCCCGAGACCGCCGAACGCGTGATCGCTTCGATCGCCGAGGGCTGCCGCCAGGCCGGCTGCGCGCTGATCGGCGGCGAGACCGCCGAGATGCCGGGCATGTATGCCGCGGGCGATTACGACCTGGCCGGCTTCTGCGTCGGCGCAGTCGAGCGCGACCGGCTGCTCGACGGCAGCGCGATCCGCCCCGGCGACGTGCTGCTCGGCCTGGGCTCGACCGGCGTCCATTCCAACGGCTTCTCGCTGGTCCGCCGGCTCGCTGCCGACAAGGGCTGGAAGCTGGATCGCCCCGCCCTGTTCGATCCTGACGTGATCCTGCTCGACGCGCTGATGGCGCCGACCCGCATCTATGTGCAAAGCCTGCTTCCGCAACTTCGCAAGGCCACTATCCGCGGCCTTGCGCACATCACCGGCGGCGGCCTGCTCGAGAATGTCCCGCGCGTGCTCCCCCAGGGCTGCCACGCCCGGATCGACGCCGGTTCCTGGCCCCTGCCCCGGCTGATGGCCTTCCTGCAGGCACAGGGGAATGTCGAGCCCGAGGAAATGGCGCGTACCTTCAACTGCGGCATCGGCATGGTCGCGGTGGTGGCGCCCGAGCTGGCGGACGCCGTGAAGGAAGCGCTCTACGCAGCCGGTGAGGAAGTGTTCGCGATCGGCACCGTCGAAGCGGGCGAGCGGGGCTGCACCGTGTTCGGCGCCGAGGAAGTCTGGAGCGCGCGCGCGGAGTGGTCCGCCACGCACAATGCGTAGGAAGCTCGGCATCCTGATTTCCGGGCGCGGCTCCAACATGGCGGCGCTGGTCGAAGCCGCGAAGGCGCCCGACTGCCCCTATGAGGTCGCGCTCGTCGCCAGCGACAGGCCGGCGGCGGAGGGACTCGCCTGGGCCGCCGGACAGGGCATAGCCACTTTCGCGCAAAGCCCCAAGGGCATGGCCAAGGCCGAATATGAAGCGAGGATCGATGCGGCCCTGCGCGAAGCAGGCGTCGAGGCAATCGCCCTTGCCGGCTATATGCGCCTGCTCAGCGACGAATTCGTCGCGGCCTGGCGCAGCAGGATCGTCAACATCCATCCCTCGCTGCTGCCCAGGTACAAGGGGCTCGACACCCATGCCCGCGCGATCGCGGCGGGCGACAGCCATGGCGGCGCATCGGTGCACATCGTCACCGAGGAACTGGACGGCGGCGAGGTGCTCGGCCGGGCCGAAGTGCCGATCCTGCCCGGCGATACGCCGGAAAGCCTTGCGGAACGCGTGCTCAAGGAGGAACATCGGCTCTATCCACGGATAGTCGCCGAGTTCCTATGCCGCTGAGCCCCGATCCCGACTCCGCCCTTGCCCAGGTCCGCGCGATCGCGCTGGAGCTCCCCGAAGCCGAGGAGCGGCCGAGCCACGGCCAGCCGACCTTCTTCGTCGCCGGCAAGCAGTTCGCCCAGTTCCGCCACGACCATCATGGCGACGGCCGCACCATTGTCGCGGTGAAGACCGCCGACGAAGAGGAAGGTCCCAACCTGATCGGCATCGCGCCCGAGACCTATTCCAGGGTGGCCTATTTCGGCATCGGCTGGCTGGGCATTTCGCTCGCCGGGCCCGATATCGACTGGGATTTCGTCGGCGACCGGATAGCGCGCAGCTGGGAACTCGCCGCCCCGCGCCGGCTGCTGGAAGCCGGCGGCCGCTGAAATCCGGCGGCCGCTGAAATCCGGCGATCTTCCCCCGAGCCTTGGATATTTTCCCGTTCACCCGAGTTTGTCTCCAATCCCCGTCGAGCTGTGGCGGGAATGGCGAACGGAGAAAGCATGGGACAGAAGATCTCGCCCGCCGAACCCGCGGAGGATCCGGGAGTCGCAACCGCCGAACAGGGCGTGGTGCTGCTCGACGGCCCCGATGGCGTCGCCATCGCGATGACGCCCCGCGCCGCCGAGGAGACCGGCCGCCGGCTCGTCGCGGCGGCGCACGAAGCCGCCAGCCAGGGCAGCGCCGAGGCGCATCCGAGCTGAGGCCCTTGCACATGTTCCGCAAGCCCCGCGATAAGGGGCGCCGATGATCAAGGTCGCCAGCTACAATATGCGCAAGTCGATCGGCACCGACCGCCGGCGGCGGCCCGAGCGCACGCTGCAGGTGCTGTGCGAGATCGATGCCGACATCGTCGCGCTCCAGGAAGCCGATCGCCGTTTCGGCGAGCGTTCGGCGGTGCTCACCCAGCATCTCCTCGCCGAGCATAGCGACTACAAGCCCGTCCCCCTGGGCACCAAGGCGCGCTCGATGGGCTGGCACGGCAACGCCCTGCTGGTGCGCAAGGATGCGCAGATCCTCGATTGCGAGGCGATCCACCTGCCCGCGCTCGAGCCGCGCGGCGCGGTGATGGCCGATCTGCGCCTGGCCGGCGGGCCGGTGGTGCGCGTGGTCGGCATGCATCTCGATCTGTCCGGCCTGTGGCGGCGGCGCCAGGCGCATGCGATCATCACCCATCTCCAGGCGAGCACGCGCCAATATCCGACGATCCTGATGGGCGACCTGAACGAATGGAGCGCCCAGTCCGGCTGCCTGCGCGATTTTGCCGGCCATTTCGCCTTCGCCCCCACCGGCAAGACCTTCCATGCCCGGCGCCCGATGGCGCGGCTCGACCGGATCATGGCAAGCCCGGAACTGACCATCACCGATGCCGGCGTGCATGACAGCCTCCAGGCGCGTACCGCCTCCGATCACCTGCCCATCTGGGCGACACTGCAAAAGGCCTGATGACCGAAACCCGCGACAAGGAACTGCGCCTCGCGCTCGTCTGCTACGGCGGCATCAGCCTGGCCGTGTACATGCACGGCATCACCAAGGAGGTGTGGCGCCTCGCCCGCGCCAGCTGCGCCGAGCGCGACGGCGCGGACGGACGGCCCGACGTGTATCGCGAGCTGATCGAGGAGATCCGCGAGACCTCGGGCGTCAATCTGCGGGTGCTGGTCGACATCCTGGCCGGTGCCAGCGCGGGCGGCATCAACACCGTGTTCCTGGCCCAGGCCATCGCCACCGGCCAGTCGCTCGATCCGCTGACCGACCTGTGGATGGACAATGCCGATGTCGAGGCGCTGCTCGAGCCGCGCCAGCGCCCCTCGCATCGCTTCGCCAAGATCTGGGCGGTGCCGATCGCCTGGCTGGTCGCCAATCGCTCCAAGACCGTGGACGAGACGGTGGCGGTGGAGGCGCGCGACGAAGTGCGGCTGAAGCTCGAGCATTTCGTCCGCTCGCGCTGGTTCGAGCCGCCGTTCGGCGGCAAGCGGCTGGCCAACACCATCCTCGAAGCCTTCGCCGCCATGGCCCGGAGCCCCAGGGAAAAGCGCCTGCTGCCCGACGGCCAGCCGCTCGACCTGTTCGTCACCGTCACCGATTTCCGCGGCCATCCGGAGGCGCTGCGGCTCAATTCGCCCACCTCGGTGATCGAGAACGAGCACCGGCTGGTCTTCTCCTTCACCGATCACGGCCTGCCGGGCGAGCGCTTCGCCGATGCTGCCAGCCTCACTTTCGCGGCCCGGGCCACTTCCAGCTTCCCGGGCGCCTTCCCGCCGATGACGGTGGGCGAGATAGACGAGCTGCTCACCGAGCGGAACCAGGCCTGGCCGCAACGCGACGCCTTTCTGGAACGCGTCCTGCCGCGCCAATGGGCGGACAACCGCGCCGAGAAGGCGATTCTGATCGATGGATCGGTGCTGGCCAACGCGCCCTTCCGCCCGGCCATGGAAGCGCTCAAGGAGCGGCCGGCCCGGCGCCAGGTCGACCGGCGCTTCATCTTCGTCGACCCCTTTCCCAATTTCCGCTTCGACTTTTACGGCAGCGAGGCGGACAAGAAGCCCGGCTTCTTCGCGACGATCATCGGCGCCCTCTCCGAACTGCCGCGCGAGCAGCCGATCCGCGACAATCTCGACGAGATCGCCCGGCGCTCGCACCGGATCGAGCGGATGCTGGCCATCGTCGCCGAGATCCGCGCCGAAGTGGAAACCCAGGTCGAGGCGCTGTTCGGCTATACGCTGTGGCTCGACTATCCCACGCCCAAGCGGCTCGCGACATGGCGCCGCCGCGCGCAGGTCGCCGCGGCGGCCAAGGCCGGCTATGGCCACACCGCCTATGGCCTGCTGAAGGTGGAAGGCGCGATCGACCGCACCGCGCGGCTGCTCTACACGGTCGGCGAGCAGCACGGCCCCGAGCGGCTGCACGAGATCCGCGAGGCGCTGGCCGCCACGGTCCAGTCGCGCGGGGCCGACCGGTTCGGCGCGACGCTTTCCAACGGCGCCTCGCCCGAGACGCTGGAATTCCTGCGCGCCCACGACCTGGGCTTCCGCATCCGCCGCCTGCGCCTGCTAGCGCGCCGGCTCACCGAGATCGACCTGCCGACCAGCCACGGCATGCTGCGGCCGATGCGCGAGGCGATCTATGATTCGCTCGCAACCTATCTCGAGCTCAAGCGCGCCGACACCTATGCGGATCTGCGCGACGAGATCAGGATGATGACCGACGACGCCGGGCCGATGCTCGACCGGCTGGCCGAGCGGATGCAGCTGAAGAAGCTCGACGGCGAGACCGATGCGCGGCTCGCCGAAGGGCTGAGCACCCTGGCCAAGGAGCAGCGCCGCCCGCTGCTCCTTTCCCATCTGGGCTTTCCCTTCTACGACATCGCCACCCTGCCCCTGCTGCAGGGCGAGGGCGTGGACGAGTTCGATCCGATCCGGGTCGATCGCATCGCCCCCGACGACGCCACGGCGATCCGCGCGGGCGGGGCCGAGGCGACGTTGAAGGGGATCCAGTTCAACAGCTTCGGCGCGTTCTTCAGCCGCGCCTATCGCGAGAACGACTATCTCTGGGGGCGCCTGCACGGCGCGGACCGGCTGATCGACATCGTGCTCTCGACGCTCGACCCCGGGAACCGCCCGTCCGAGGAGCGCGCCGCGGCGATCAAGCGCCGGGCGTTCCACGCCATCCTCGACGAGGAGGAGACAAGGCTGACGAAGATCCCGGGCCTGTTCGCGGAGCTGCGGGCGGAGATCGGCTAGCCCGCCGGGGCGATGCTGCCGATCTCGTTGTTGTTTCGCTTGCGAGGCGCGTGCCGGCTCCTAGGGGTCCGGGAATGACGACCAGTCCCGCGAAGAAGAGATCCACAGGCCCCGTCACGATCCCGGAACCGGTGTCCGACCTGACCGACTTCATCGGCAAGGTGATGGCCTATGCAGCGGCGGAACCGCTCTTCAAATGCTATCGGGGACAACGGGATTCGTCCTGGGAGAATATTCCAGGGCTCTTCCGCCCCGATCTGAAGAAGCTCGAAGAATGCGAGAAGCGGGCGATCCGCGACCTGATCTCGGTGCATCCGCACGAGTTCGGCGGCGACCATTCGATGTTCGACCGGCTGGTGCGGATGCAGCATTTCGGCTTGCCGACACGGCTGATGGACGTTTCCCGCAACCCGCTGGTCGCGCTGTATTTCGCCACCGATCCCGGGCCGGAGGACAGGCACGCCGACGGCATGGTCACCGCCTTTGCGGTGCCGGAAGGGCGCGAGAAATATTTCGACAGCGATTCGGTCAGCTGCCTGGCCAATCTCGCCAACATGACCAAGGAAGAAAAGGCGGAGATCATCGCAATTCGCGAAGGCCGGGTGAAGGGGACCGACAAGGAAGCCGAGCGGGACCGCGTGAACGCAAAGCAGGTCTATAAGCGGCTCCACCGGTTCATTCAGGTGGAAAAGCCGCATTTCCTGCCGATCATCGACCCGATCGACCTGTTCAAGCCCTATTATGTCCATCCCAAGATGAGCAATCGCCGCATCCTGTCGCAGGCGGGCGGGTTCATCATCTATGGGCTGAAGCCGCCGAAGCAAATCAATTTCGCTCATCTGATCCAGGAAACGCGCTTCATCATTCCCGCCAGGGCCAAGCCCGGCATCCGCGCCGCGCTCGAGTTGCTGGGCATCACCGAAAGCACGCTGTTCCCGGAGATCGACAAGGCGGCCAAGCGGATCGAAGCGAGCTATACCAGGCCGTAGGGACCGGGCAGGCGACGCGATCCCGTTTCCGGCCGAGGCTGGCCAAATCGCCCTTCCCGGCATAGAACCACTCCCACCTCACGCAGGAAGGGAGAGGAATGCGGTTTCTGAAGGTGCTGTTCTGGCTGTTGCTGGGCGGCCTTGTCGCTGGCTTCGTGATCTACAATGGCGACGAGCGCGTGAACGTGCACCTGTGGAGCGGCCTGATCGCCGATTTCAGCCTGCCGCTGCTCCTGATCCTCGTGTTCCTCGCCGGGCTGCTGCCCGTATTGCTCGCCTATCACGCGCTGCGCTGGCGGATGCGCCAGCGGATCACCGGGCTCGAGCGCGCCCTGAACGACCTGCGCGCGATCAACGCGATGCCCGAGCCGGCGGCCGTGCCCATGCCCGTGCAGATCCCGCCCCAGACGGCCCTGCCGCTGGGAGACCCGCTATGAGCCCGGTCTATGTCGCGATCGACACGCCGGACCTGGAACGCGCCAGGGCCATCGCCACGCGCGTGAAGGCGCANGTCGGCGGGATCAAGCTCGGCCTCGAATTCTTCATGGCGAACGGCCGTGCCGGAGTGCACGAGATGCACGAGATCGGCCTGCCGATCTTCCTCGACCTCAAGTTCCACGACATTCCCAACACCGTCGCCAAGGCGATCCAGGCGCTGCGCCCGCTGGAGCCCGCGATCCTGACCGTGCATGCCGCAGGCGGCCGCGCCATGCTCGAGGACGCCAAGGCGGCGGCGCCGACGGGCACCAAGGTGGTGGCAGTGACGATGCTCACCAGCCTGGACGACGGCGACCTGGTCTCGGTCGGCCTCAGGCCCGATCCGCACGAACAGGTGATGCGCCTGACCGAGCTCGCCAAGTCGGCGGGCGTCGACGGCATCGTCTGTTCCGGCAACGAAGTCGCCGCCGCCAAGGCGCTGTGGCGCGACGGCTTCTTCGTCATTCCGGGCGTTCGCCCGGCCAACGGCACGGTGGGCGACCAGAAGCGGGTGGTCACGCCGCGCGCCGCGCTTGATGCCGGCGCGTCGATCCTGGTGATCGGCCGGCCCATTACCCAGGCCCAGGACCCCGACCTGGCCGCGCGCGAAATCGAGGCGACACTATAGCAGGAGGCAGGGATGATGCGGATCGCGAGTTTCGGACTCTTTGGCCTTTTCCTCGCCTTCTCCAGTCTTCACGCCGCCTCTCCGCCGCAATCGGCCAGCTTCGACTGCGCCAGGGCGAACCACCCGCTGGAGAAGACGATCTGCGCCAGCCCGAAGCTGCGCGCGCTCGATGGCGAGGTCGCGGCGCTCTACAAGGCCAGGCTCGCCATCCTGTTCGACAAGCAGGCCTTCAGGGGCCAGCAACGGGACTGGCAGCAGATCCTGCGCACCCGCTGCGCGAAGGCGTGCGATCCCGCTTCGGTGGAGCGCGACTATATCGTCCAGCGCGATTCCCTGCGCAGCTTCGACGAGGAGCTGTGGGAAGCCAGTTACAAGACCGCCGATATCGCCCAGCTGACGATCAACCATATCGACGCACGGCAGTTCGATTTCGCGCTGCGCCGAGATCTCGACGGCAAGGCGCTTTGCAAGCTGCCGGCCGGCGATGGCGAGGCCGGCGCGATCGCCACCCTCGCCTCGCCCGCCAAGGCGAACTGGGCCGCCGGCGCGTGCAGGATCGACTTCGCGCTGACGCGCGACGCCAATGGCCATGTCACGCGGATCGACACCATGGCGTCGGCGGGTTGCAAGCGCTATTGCAAGGGCAGTTACGGTCTGAGCGACGCCTTCCTGCCCGCCAACAACTGGGTCGCCAGCAATCAGTGAGTGCCGTCGTTGAGGACGGCGAACACCTTTCCATAGTCCCCCCGCGCCTCGGCGAAGCGGAGGAACTTGACGCGCTCGGTCAGGTTCTCGGCCGCGCCCGCCGCGAGCTGGGCCATGGTCTCGGCGATATAGTCGGCGAGCGGCATCGAATTGGGGTTCTCGGCATGGCCCGGCATCAGGTCGGTCGCCACCGCCGGCGGTGCGATCTCGATCACGTCGACATTGGTGCCCTGCAGCTGATGGCGCAGCGACTGGGTCCAGCTGTGGATCGCCGCCTTGGTCGCGCAATAGGTGGGCGTCGCCGTCAACGGCACGAACGCAAGGCCCGAGCTCACCGTGGCGATGGTCGCCCGGGGCCGGGCGAGCAGATGGGGCAGCAGCGCGGCGTTCAGGCGCAGCGGGCCGAGCAGATTGGTGGCGATCGTCGCCTCGCCGATGGCGAGGTCCGATCCCGGCGCGGCAAGCTGCTCGGCCTGCATGATCCCGGCATTGTGGATCACCATGTCGAGCGCCGGATGCGCCGCGACGATCGCCCGGGCGAAGCGGGCGATGTCCTCGGCGTCCGCGACGTCGAGCGTTGCGATGGCCATGCCCGGATTGGCCGCGGCAACGGCCTCCAGCGCGCCGACACGCCGGCCGGAGACGATCACCTTGTTGCCGCGCGCGTGCAGCGCCTCGGCAAGCGCACGGCCGATGCCCGAGCCGCCGCCGGTGATCAGGATGGTGTTGCCGGTCATGTCCATGTCGGGTTCCTTTCCGCGAATGTCTGGACGCTGGATATCGTGTCATGGTACCCATTGGGGAGTAGGCACCCAAAATATTCATACATACCTTCTGGAAACCATGGCCGATTACGACCCCCATCGCTATCCCGTTCTCGATCCCCGGGTGGATGCGCTCGTCACCGAGATCATCGGCCGCGTCGCCGATAAATGGACGATGATCGTGCTCGAGGCGCTCGCCGAACATGGCGAGCTGCGTTTCTCGAAGCTGCGCGCCGAGTGCAGCGGGATCAGCCAGAAGATGCTGACCCAGACGGTGCGCCAGATGGAGCGCGACGGGCTGCTGATCCGCACCGTCCATCCGGTGATCCCGCCGCATGTCGACTATCGGCTCACCGAGCTGGGCGGCAGCCTGGCCGAGGCGTTTTGCGGCGTGTGGGTCTGGGCGGCCCGCAACCTGGAACGGATCGAGGCGTCGCGCACCGCCTTCGATGCGCGTGCCGCGGAGTAGGCGCTTGCCAAAGCCGCCCCGGCATCCGACAGAACCCGCCATGTCCGACAAGCTGACGATCCGCCCCGCCACGCCCGACGACCTGCCTGCCCTCCACCAGGTGATCGAGCGCGCCTATCGCGGCGATGCGGCGCGCGGGGGCTGGACGCATGAGGCCGATCTGATCACCGAAGGCAGCCGCACCGAGCCGGCGACGCTGGCGGCGATCCTGGCCGATCCCGCCCAGCGGCTGCTGGTGGCCGTGGACGACAATGGCCCGATCGGCTGCGTCCAGGTGACGGACAGGGGCGATCGCCTCGCCTATCTCGGCCTGCTCTGCGTCGACCCGCTGCTCCAGGCCGGCGGACTCGGCAAGCGGCTGGTCGCGGCGGCGGAAGATTGCGCGCGCGATGTGTTCGGCACCGCGCGGATGGAGATGACGGTGATCGACTCCCGGATCGAGCTGATCGCCTATTATGCGCGCCGCGGCTATGCGAACTCGGGCGAGAAGCGCGATTTCGTGATCCCGCTCGATCCGCCGCTGTTCATGGACGTGCTGGTCAAGGACCTCTGAAGTCCTTCAGGAAATCGGCGATCTCGCGACGATTGCCGAGCCAGGCGAAGTCGCCGGAATAGCCCTCCAGCATCGCCTCGACGCGCGGCAGGGTCCGGAGGCGGAACAGCAGGACATAGGCGAGAAAGCCGAGGTCGAAGCGCTCGGGGCAACCCTCTGCCATGTCCGGCCGCACCTTGCCGAGATGGCCGAGGATCCTGCGAATCACGCGCCAGAAGCAGCGCAGCGGCGACAGGTCGAGCAGCACCACCTTGTCGGCGGTGGCAAGACGGACCGGAAGCGTGCCGGCATAGGTGCCGTCGATGATCCAGCCCGGACCGGCGGCGAGCGCCCGCACCTGCGCGCGCCAGGTCTTCGCGTCCGGCTCGACCCAGCCCGGCCGCCAGTAAAGCTGGTCGAGATGATGGACGGGCAGGCCGGTCCGCTCGCCGAGCTGGCGCGCCAGCGTCGACTTGCCGCTGCCCGGCGATCCGATGACGAGAATGCGTTCGGCCATGGCGTTTCCTAGCGGCCTTGGCTGGTGACGTCGCGGCCGTATCGCCCTAAGGCTGCCGCATGCCCGTTACCGCCAAGATCTGCGGCCTGTCCACGCCCGAGACGCTCGATGCCGCCATTGCCGGCGGGGCGAGCCATGTCGGCTTCGTGTTCTTCCCGCCCTCGCCGCGCAATATCGGCTTCGACCAGGCGCGGGCACTGATCCGGCGCGTGCCGGCGCATGTCGGCACAGTCGGCGTGTTCGTCGATCCCGACGAAGCGCTGCTCTCCGCGGCGCTCGCCACCGGCATCCAGGCGGTGCAGCTCCACAAGACCTCGGCCGAGCGCGCCACCGCGATCCGGCTGCGCGTGCCGGTCTGGGCCGCGGTGGCGGTGAAGACCCGCGCCGATATCGGCCAGGCGGCAGCCTATCGCGGCGCGGCCGACCGCATCCTGTATGACGCCAGGACTCCCGACGGCGCCGCGCTGCCGGGCGGCATGGGCCTGCGCTTCGACTGGAAGCTGCTCGAGAACATTCCCCAGCCGCTGCCCTGGGCGCTGTCCGGCGGGCTCGATGCCGGCAATGTCCGCGAGGCAGTGGGCATCACCGGCGCGAAGCTGGTCGACGTCTCCTCGGGCGTGGAGCGCGCGCCGGGCGTCAAGGATGTTGCCAAGATCGCCGCATTCCTCCAAGCGGTGGCGCAATGTTGAGGCCGTTCGCCCCTGTCCGCATCGGATTTCGATGGCGCTGATCGCTAGCTCCCGAGCCCGCATCCGCCATCCGAACCCATGAGAGACGCAATGACCGATACCACCACGCTGCCCAACAGCCTGCGCAATCTTCCCGACGAGCACGGGCATTTCGGCCAGTTCGGCGGTCGCTTCGTCGCCGAGACGCTGATGCCGCTGATCCTCGAGCTCGAGCGCGAATATCGCGCCGCCAAGGCCGATCCAGCCTTCCAGGCCGAGTTCGACGACCTGCTGGAGCATTATGTCGGCCGGCCGAGCCCGCTCTATTTCGCCGAACGGCTGACCGAGCATTACGGCGGTGCGAAAATCTACTTCAAGCGCGAGGAACTGAACCACACCGGCGCGCACAAGATCAACAACTGCATCGGCCAGATCCTGCTCGCCCGCCGCATGGGCAAGACGCGGATCATCGCCGAGACGGGCGCGGGCCAGCACGGCGTCGCCACCGCCACCGTCGCGGCGCGGTTCGGCCTGCCCTGCGTGATCTTCATGGGTGCCAAGGATGTCGAGCGGCAGAAGCCCAACGTCTTCCGCATGAAGCTGCTCGGCGCCGAGGTGCATCCGGTGACCAGCGGGGCCGAGACGCTCAAGGACGCGATGAACGAGGCGCTGCGGGACTGGGTCGCGAACGTTCACGACACCTTCTACATCATTGGCACGGCGGCGGGCCCGCACCCCTATCCCGAGCTGGTCCGCGACTTCCAGAGCGTGATCGGCACCGAGGCACGCGAACAGATCCAGAAGGCCGAGGGGCGCCTGCCCGACCTGCTGATCGCCGCGGTGGGCGGCGGATCGAACGCGATCGGGCTGTTCCATCCGTTCCTCGACGATGCCGATGTGGCGATGATCGGCGTCGAGGCCGCCGGGCACGGCATCGAGACCGGCCAGCATGCCGCCAGCCTGACCGGCGGCGCGCCCGGCATCCTGCACGGCAACCGCACCTATCTGCTCCAGGACGAGGACGGCCAGATCACCGAGGCGCATTCGATCTCGGCGGGGCTCGACTATCCGGGCATCGGCCCCGAGCATAGCTGGCTGCACGAGAGCGGCCGGGTCGCGTATCTGCCCGTCACGGATCAACAGGCGCTCGACGCCTTCCAGCTCTGCTGCAAGCTGGAGGGGATCATCCCCGCGCTGGAAAGCGCGCACGCGCTCGCGGCGCTGGAGACCAAGGCGCGCGAGATGGGCCCGGACCAGATCATCGTGGTCAATGTCTCAGGCCGCGGCGACAAGGACATCTTCACCGTGGCGGATGCGCTGGGGTTCGAGCTGTGAGACGGGTCGGCTTGAGCCTGATACGCGGCGGCTTGCTGGCTGGCATTGCCTTCCTGCTGTTTCTCTGGAGCCTGGGTACGCCATTCATGGCTGCCTGGAAGGATGCATGGATCGCGGCTTGTGTGACGGAGGCGGGAGGCGCGTATTATTGTTTTGATTGCGATCCCCATGGCTGCGGTTCGTGGTTCAGCACATGGTTCGGCAGCCTGCCAGTTCTCGGCATTCTGGCCCTTCTGATCGGTGGGGCATTATTGTTCAGCGTCGGCACGGCGCATGCCCGTTGGCGCATGATGGCGGAGAAGGAATCATGAGCGATCGTCTGGGCGCCGCGTTCGCCGCCGCACGCGCGCAGTATCGCGCCGCGCTGGTCACCTTCATCACCGCCGGCGACGGCGACACGGCCGCCAACCTGGACGCGCTCGTCGCGGGCGGTGCCGATGTGATCGAGCTGGGCATGCCCTTCACCGATCCGATGGCCGACGGCCCGGCGATCCAGGCGGCGAACCTGCGCGCGCTCGCCCGGGGCACGCGCACCGCCGACGTGCTGGCGATCGTCAGCGGCTTCCGCGCGCGCCATCCGGACGTGCCGCTGGTGCTGATGGGCTATGCCAACACCATGACCCGCCCCACCCCCGCGGCCTTTGCCGAGGCGGCGGCCCGGGCAGGCGCGGACGGCGTGATCATCGTCGACATCCCGCCCGAGGAAGCGGCGGAAGTCGCGCCCTTCGGCGCCAACGGCATCGATGTGATCCGCCTGGCCACGCCCACCACCGATGCCGCACGCCTGCCGGCGGTGCTCGAAGGCGCGAGCGGGTTCCTCTATTATGTCTCGGTCGCCGGGATCACCGGGTTGCAGCAGGCCGCCCAGGCTTCGATCGAGGACGCCGTCGCGCGCCTGAAGGCCGCTACCGACCTGCCCGTCGCGGTCGGCTTCGGCGTCCGCACGCCCGAACAGGCGGAGGCGATCGCCCGGGTGGCCGATGGCGTCGTCGTCGGCTCGGCGATCGTGGAGCTGGTTGGAAAACATGGAGCAGATGCGCCGGAGCAGATCCGCGCCTATATCCGCTCCCTCAAGACGGCCGTGGAAGCCGCAAGGAAAGAAGTCGCATGAGCTGGATCGATCGCGTCCGCAACGTCCTCGCCTTCACGCCCAAGAAGGAAACCCCCGACAATCTCTGGCACAAGTGCAAGGGATGCGGGCAGATGACCTTCATGAAGGAGCTGGAGGCGAACCAGCATGTCTGCCCGCATTGCGATCATCACGATCGCATCGGCCCGGCCGAGCGCTTCCAGTATCTGTTCGACGAGGGCAGCTACACCGTGCTGCCCAGCCCCAGGGTGGCGGAGGATCCGCTCAAGTTCCGCGACCAGAAGCCCTATCCGGCGCGCCTCAAGGCGGCGCGGGCCAGCACCGGCGAGCAGGACGCGTTCCTCAACGCCTCGGGCACGATCCTCGGCCGCAGGGCCGTGATCGGCGTGCAGGACTTCGCCTTCATGGGCGGCTCGATGGGCCAGGCCGTGGGCGAGGCGTTCATCCAGGGTGTCGAGGCGGCGATCGCCGCGCGGGCGCCCTATATCGCCTTCACCGCATCGGGCGGCGCGCGCATGCAGGAGGGCATCCTCTCGCTGATGCAGATGCCGCGCACCACCGTGGCGATCGAGATGCTCCATGATGCGGGCCTGCCCTATATCGTGGTGCTGACCGACCCGACCTCGGGCGGGGTGATGGCCGCCTATGCGATGCTGGGCGACGTCCAGATCGCCGAGCCGCGCGCCATGCTGGCCTTTACCGGCCGCCGCGTGATCGAGAACACGATCCGCGAGAAGCTGCCCGACGATTTCCAGACCTCGGAATATTATCGCGAGCATGGCCTGATCGATATGGTCACCCATCGCAAGGAACTGCGCGAGACGCTCGGCCAGCTGATCGGGCTGCTGTGCGAGGGGAAGAAGGCGGCGTGAGCAAACTCCCCTCCCGCTTGCGGGAGGGGCCGCGGGAGGGCCTGACCTCTTCCACTGACAGCCCCTCCCCTAACCCCTCCCGCAAGCGGAAGGGGAATTGATGGCCGACCACGCAGTCTCCTCCGACCCGCACGTCCAGCGCCAGCTCGACCGGCTCGGCGCGCTCTCGCCGGGTGCCGATATCCTCGGGCTCGAGCGCATCACTCGGCTGCTCGAGCGCGTCGGCAATCCCCAGCTGGCGCTGCCTCCGGTGCTCCATGTCGCCGGCACCAACGGCAAGGGCTCCACCTGCGCCTTTCTGCGGGCCGCGATCGAGGCCGCCGGCCTGCGCGCGCATGTCTATTCGAGCCCGCATCTCGTGCGCTTCAACGAGCGGATCCGGCTCGCCGGCACGCTCATCGAAGACGCCATGCTCGCGCCGCTGCTCGAGGAAGTGCTGGATGCCGGCGGCGATATCGGGGCGAGCTTCTTCGAAGTGACCACCGCCGCCGCCTTCCTCGCCTTTGCCCGGGTGCCGGCAGATGCGCTGATCCTCGAGGTCGGCCTGGGCGGGCGGCTGGACGCCACCAATGTCGTGGCCCGGCCAGCAGTGACCGGCATCGCCCAGCTCGGCATCGACCATCAGGCATTCCTGGGCGACACGCTGGAGAAGATCGCCGCGGAAAAAGCCGGCATCGCCAAGCCGGGCGTGCCGCTGGTGACGATGCGCTATCCCCCTCACATCGCCGAGATCGTCGCGGCCGCCGGCGCGCCGGTGTTCGCGCAGGGCACGGCGTGGGACTTCGAAGTGCGCGGCGATCGGCTCCACTATAGCGATGCCCGGGGAGCGGTGGAGACCGCCCTCCCCGCCCTGGCCGGACCGCACCAGCCCGCCAACCTCTCGCTCGCCGTCGCGATGCTGCGCCACCAACAGGCCCTGGCCGTGTCCGACGAGGCGCTTGGCGCAGCTCCCGGCAACGCCCGCTGGCCCGCGCGCATGCAGCAGCTGGGCGACGGCCCGCTCCTTCGCCGCCTGCCCATGGGCAGCGAATTGTGGCTCGATGGCGGGCACAACGAAGGCGCCGCCGCCGCGGTGAGCGCCACGCTCGCCCAGGTCGCGCAAGGGCGCCCGGTGCAGCTCGTGCTTGGCATGCTCGCCAACAAGGACGCCCAGGGCCTGCTCGCCCCCTTCGCGAAGCTGGCCACGGGGCTGCATGCGGTGCCGGTCCCGGGTCATGAGCATCACATGCCGGCACGACTTGCCGAAGTGGCACGGATGCTCGGCGTCCCGCACGCTTCCGCAGCGCCTGACGTCCCCGGCGCACTCACCGCCATCGCCCGCGAAGGCGGCGCGCCCGTGGTGCTGGTGCTGGGCTCGCTCTATCTGGCCGGCACCGTGCTCGAGGCGAATGGGGAAGTGCCCTTCTAGGGTAAGAACCCAAACAAGCCCTTGAAACTCCACCCGTCATCCCCGCGCAGGCGGAGCGACGAGAGAGAACAGGAGTTCCCAGCCAGAGCCGAGCCCTATGCGCCCTTGCGCGGCCGCGCCCCGCCCGCGGCGAACCGTCCGCCGCAAACCTCTCTATTGCGATTGACTATCAATAGCGAATGCGCAAGATTTCCGATCACAGCGATCGGAGTCCTCATGACCGTCAGTGCCACGCTCACCGCCCTGCCCGAACTCCAGCCCGAGGATCCCGGTGCGCGGCTGCTGCTGTTCGGGGTCCGCCAGATGGGTGCACACGGCATCCATGATGCCTGCACCGCGCACGCCTTCGTCACGGCGTTCGGCAAGAGCTTCCGGCGGCCGCTCGTGCTGCTGCGCGCGCTGATGCAGGAGATGTCGGCGCTATCGGCCGGGCCGATCCAGATCGCGCCCTGGTGCTGCGCGCGGATGACCGGGGCGGAGTCCGCGCTGCTCCAGATCCTCGCCCGGGTGCGCACCCAGCCCCAGGTCTCGGCGGTGCTGCTCGCCGACATGCTCGGCGTGCGCGACGCGACGGGCGTGCTGATCACCGCCCATGCCCTTGCCAACAGCTTCGCCGATATGGGGCTGGCGCTCGATCAGTGAAGCGCGTCGGGCGGCAGCCTGAGGTCGGTCAGCAGCCAGTTCGCGCCGTGCAGCCGGAACTCCAGCGCGGCCCCGTCCTTGCGGGTCAGCAGGAAGCGGCCAAAGGCGACGCGGCGATAGCGCATCTCGTTCGCCTTGAGCTTGATCGTGCCCGGGCGCGCGGTATCGGCCAGCGGCGCCGCGGCGAAGATGAAGCGCATCCCCTCGGGCGAGACCGCCGCATCGACCACGGTATCGGCGATCCCGGCACGGACCAGCGCATCCAGCATGCCGCCGCCCTCGCCGCCCGCCCGCGCCGCGAGCTGCGCCTTCACGCTCTCTCGCACCTTCGGGAAATCGATATGGCGTGCCAGCGCGTCCACGTCGCGCGCCTCGGCCGCGTGCTTCATCTGCCACAGCGTGTAATAGGGCGATCCCCAGACCCAGCCGCCCGCCGCGAACAGGATCAGGACCAGCAGCGCGATCAGCCAGCGCTTCTTCACGCCGCCGCGCCCTTCGCGCGCAGTTCCGCCAGCGCATCCATCGCCCAGCGATACATGTCCGCCTCCGCCGCGCGCTGCTGGCGATCCATGCGCTTCATCCGTTTCTCCACTTCTTCCAGCACCGTCAGCGCCTTGCGGTCCCAGCCCTGCGCCATCAGCAGCGCGGCATAGCGGCAGCGCGCCTCCTCGCCGGGCATGCGGGTGACGACATCGGCATAGAGCGCGAGCGCTGCTTCCGGGCGGCCGAGATGCTCGAGCAGCTTGGCGCGCAACAGGATCCGGCGATCGCGATCGCTCTGGCCAAGCGGCTCGGGCGCGGCGTCGAGCAGCGCCAGCGCCTCCGTGCCCTGACCGGCCTCGTAGAGCGCGTCGGCAAGCTTGCCCTGGGTCCGCATATCGGGCTCGCCCGCGGTCATGCGGATCGATTCGCGATAGAGCGGCACTGCCTCGCCGTGCCGGCCGAGCCCGGCCAGCGCATCGGCGACGCGCAGCCGGTTGGCGGCGGTGTCGGCCAGGTCCAGCGCGTCGCGCGCGGCGCGCAGCTCGCGTTCGGGGTCAAGCGCCGCCACTGCCCTGGCCCGGGCGGTACGCACATGGCGGTTCTGGCCCAGGCCGGGCAGGATCTCGACCAGGAAATAGGCGATGGCGCTGAGCACGGGCAGGAAGATCAGCGCGGTCAGCCACATCGGGTTGCCGCCGCGCCGCATCAAATGGACGATGCACGCCACCTGCAGCCCGATGATCAGCAGATAGGGCATCAGGCGCCGGCGCCTTCCGGCGTCGAGGCGATCGGCTCGCCCTTGGGCAGCGGCGCCGGGCGCCACCATTCGATCAGCACCAGCACCACCGCGATCATGCCGAGCCCGGCGGTCACGTAGAAGATGTTGGCATAGCCATGCTTCTCGATCGCCTCGCCCACCGCGGCGCGGCCGAGCGCGCCGACCAGGAAGGTCATCGAGGAGAGCAGCGCATATTGCACCGCGCTGTATTCGCGCGAAGTGATCGAGGAGATATAGGCAATGAACGCCGTGCCCGCGAGGCCGCCCGCGATGTTCTCGCCCGAGATCGCCAGCATCAGCCGGATCATGCGCGGATCGATGCCGACATGATCGAGCATGAGCAGGTGCGCGAACCCGTCGATCCCCGGCCCGCCCAGCGCCAGATCGGCATAGAGCAGGTTCGATGCGGCCGCGACGATCCCGCCCACCAGCAGGGTCGGTAACCGGCCGATCGACGCGAGCATCACGCCGCCGACCGCCACGCCGAGGATCGTCATCACCACGCCGAACACCTTGGAGGCAAAGGCGACCTCGTCGTTCGTATAGTGGAGGAAGTCGAGATAGAAGGGGAAGGCGAAGGGCGCCCAGATCGAATCGGCGATCCGGTAGAGCAGGATCAGCGCGAGGACGAGGATCGCTCCCCAGCGCAGCCGCTGGACGATCTCGGCCAGCGGCAGGATCAGCGCGCGATAGCTGTGATTGGCGGCTGCCCGCAGCGCGCTCGGCGCGGGATCCACGCCTTCGACATGCCGCGGCAGCCGGTTGGTCCAGCCCGCGACGAGTGCCGGCAGAATAACGGTCGCGACGATGATCCACGGCCCCCAGACCTGTGTGAACGCGCCCGCGGACGGCGCCGGCACGCCGGGCACCGGCGGGCGCAGCGCCGCGATCATGAAGCTGCCGAGCATGTAGATCGCCCAGGCCCAGCAGATCGCCACGATCCCCAGCGCGACAGCGCGCTGGCCGGCGGCGGGCACGGAATGGCCGGCCAGCGGCGAAGCCTCGTCGGCGGCGTTGCGCTCGGCCTCGGGCGTGAACAGCGTCATCACCAGCGCGCCGATCATCACCACGCCGAAGCCGATATAGACGGTCGGCCAGCTCACCCGCGCCGCCAGGATCAGCGCCAGGGCACCGCCGGTCAGCGCCGCCAGCCGGTTGCCGAGCTGGTAGATCGCCGAGAGCAGGTCGACGGTCGCCGATTCGTCGGCGATCTCGATCCGCCAGGCGTCGATCACGACGTCCTGGGTCGCGGAGAGGAAGGCAGCGATCACCGCCAGGCCGGCGAAGCTGCCGATCGCAGTCAGCGGATCGGTGAGCGCCAGCCCGCAGAGCAGCACCGCCAGCCCGGCCTGGCAGAGCACCAGCCAGGAGCGGCGCCGGCCCAGTTGCCCGATCAGCGGCAGCCGGGCCCGGTCGACCAGCGGCGACCACAGGAACTTGAAGGCATAGGCCAGGCCGATCCACGAGAGCACGCCGATCGTGGCCAGGCTCACCTTGAGCTCGCCCAGCCAGGCGTTGAGCGTGCCGATCAGCAGCACGAAGGGCAGGCCCGATGCGAACCCCAGCACCAGCATCGCCGTCGTCTTGCGGTTACGCATCGCCGCGCGCAGCAGCGCCCAGCCTTTCAATTTGTCGCTCACCTTGCACCCTCGCTGTGTTGGGTGGAAACTAGCCGAAAATATCGGGAAGGCCAGAGGAGAGCATGGCATGAACGCGCCGACCGAAGGACAGCTGGCACTGGCCGGGGCACTGGCCCGGGGCGGATCGCGCGGCGAGGGCGAGATCGCGCACGTCGCGGCCTCGGTCTATACCAGCGCCGAGCGTTTCGCCGCCGAGCAGGCGAGCATCTTCGCCCGTGCCCCGCTGGTGATCGCCCCCTCGGCGCTCCTCCCCGAGCCCAATATGGCAATCCCGCATGACGGCTTCGGCAAGCCGCTGCTGGTGGCGCGCGACAAGGCCGGCCAGGCGCATGTCTTCCTCAATGTCTGCCGGCATCGCGGCACGCGGCTGGTCGAGGGCTGCGATCCGGTGAAGGGCGGGCGGCTGGTCTGCCCCTATCATGCCTGGACCTATGCGCTCGACGGCCGGCTGATCGGCCTTCCCCGCCCCGACGCCTTTCCGGGCCTGGACAAGGGCGAATATGGCCTCAGGCGGCTACCCACGCACGAGGCGGGCGGGCTCATCTGGTTCTCCTTCGCGCAGGAAGCCGATTTCGCCGAGGCGGAGACGCTGGCGCGCGATTTCGAGGCGTTCGACCTGGCCGGCCAGCACCTGTTCCGCCGCCGCACCCATGCGGTGCAGGCGAACTGGAAGCTGATCATGGACGCCTTTCTCGAAGGCTATCACATCCAGCGGCTCCACGCCGACACGATCGCCCCGTTCTTCAAGGACGGCGTCTCCACCGCCGACACGATCGGCCCGCACCAGCGCTCGGCCGTGGGGCGCGAGGCCGCGCTCGCCGCGCTTTCCTCCAGCGACTGGGCGACGCTGCGCGCCGCGATCACCTATACCTATCAGATGTTCCCCGGCACGGTGCTGGTGGTGAGCCCCGACTATATCAACCTGATGGTGCTGATGCCCCAGTCCGAGGGGCGCGTGCTGGTCGAGGATTTCATGCTGATCCCGGAGCCGCCCGCCACCGAGAAGGCGCTCGCCCATTGGGAGCGCAGCTGGGAACTGCTCGACGGCGGAGTCTTCGCCTCGGAGGATTTCCGCGCCTGCGAGCTCGGCCAGCAGGGCCTCGCCTCGGGCGCGATCGAGCGCGTGACGCTGGGCACCCTCGAACTCGGCATCCGCCATTTCCACGACGCGGTGAACGCCCGGCTCCGGTAGAATCCGGAGCGGAATTCCTCAGGATTTCGCGCGCCCAGCCTCCGGCCTACCTATGAAGTAGTTCGAGAGGATCGCCCGATGTCGCTTCGATTGCCGCCCAAGGAACTGCTCGAAACCAGCGACGAACCCCGCCAGCCGCGTGGCACCGGGCTGCTGATCGCGTTCGGGATCGGCGCCTTGAGCTGGGCGATCGTCGTCGTCGCCGCGCTGATCGTGCTGCGCTATTAGGATCGCCTGGGGCCAATCGACATTCAGGCCAAGGGCGCGGACTTCGCACCTCCCTCGCCACCCTGAACTCGTTTGACGCCTATCCCGTAAAGACAAGTGCACCCCGTTCCGTCATCCCCGCGCAGGCGGGGATCCAGGGCCAGGCGCGGCACAAGCGCAAGGAATTCCTGGCACTTCCGGAGAGCGTTCGCGCGGTGGTACCGATATCCCGCAACTACCCTGGATCCCCGCCTGCGCGGGGATGACGGCTATTGGATCCTAGGCCGCGCTCAGGAACAGGCTGAAGCTGCCCGGCAGCCGCCTGGGCGCCCGGGTTCCCTCCAGCACCGCCTCGATCGCCGTGATCGCCGCCAGCAGGTCGCGCTGCGGATAGGGCTTGGCGAGGCACCCCGCCGCCAGCGCGCGCGCTTCCTCGGGAAAGCTCCCGGTCACGAACAGCACGGGCAGGCCGCGGCCCTGCGCCGCGCGCGCCACTTCCACGCCGCTGCCGTCGGCCAGGCTCACATCGGCCAGCACCAGGTCCAGCCCGGTATCGGCGGCGATCACGCGCAACGCTTCGGCCACGGTGTCCACCGTCGCCGCCACCGCGAAGCCCTCGCCCGTCAGGAAATGTTCCGTGTCGAACGCCACCAGCGGCTCGTCCTCCACCACCAGCAACCGCTCGATCCGCCGCTTCTTCCGCCCGAACATCATCTCGCCTGAAAACCCGCCAAGCCACTGAACCCGAGGCGCTAACGCGCCAATCCCTTTCGAGGGCGCAATAATTTTTGAAGCGACCGCCACAATCGCTATATCGCCCGGGTGTCATCATCCAATACCAAAGAAGCGCAGCGCATCGCCAAGCTGCTGGCCCGTGCCGGAATCGCGTCGCGTCGCGACGTGGAGCGCATGATCGCGGACGGGCGAATCGCGCTCGACGGCAAAGTGCTCGATACGCCCGCGACGCTGCTCCCCTCGCTGCGCGGCGTGACGGTCGACGGCAAGCCGGTCGCCGCGCCCGCGCCCGCGCGCCTGTTTCGCTACCACAAGCCTGCCGGCCTGCTCACCACCGAGCGCGACCCCAAGGGCCGCCCGACCATCTATGACCACATGCCCGAGGGGCTGCCGCGGGTGATGCCCGTCGGCCGGCTCGACCTCAGCACCGAGGGCCTGTTGCTGCTCACCACCGATGGCGAGCTGAAACGCGCGCTCGAACTGCCCGCCACCGGGGTGGAGCGCAGCTACCGCGCCCGCGCCTATGGCAACGTCACCCAGGCGCAGCTCGAATCGCTGATGCTCGGCGTCGAGATCGAGGGCGTGCGCTACGGCCCGATCAACGCCAATATCGAGCGGCGCACCGGCGCCAATGTGTGGATCGAGCTGACCCTGACCGAAGGCAAGAACCGCGAAGTGCGCCGCGTGCTCGAATATCTGGGGCTCGAGGTGAACCGGCTGATCCGCACCCGCTACGGCCCCTTCTGGCTGGGCGACATGCCCGCGGGCGATGTCGACGAGATCCGCCAGCACGACCTGGTTACTTTCCGCACCATCCTGGCCAGGCCGGGCGGCGGCAAGGCCGCGTCGAACCTGCAGTTCGCCGTCCGCTCCCGCGCGGTCGATCCGGCACCACGACCCAAGCCGGTGCCCGTGCCGGGCGGCCGTGAGCCCGAGGGGCGCCGCAAGCTCGCGAAGCCCGAGGCGAAGAAGCCGGTCTTCACGGCGCGGGTCACCCCCGGCGCCAGGGACGAGGCTAGAGACGGGACCAGAGACGGAGGCAGAGACCGGGCCATGGCCGACAGGCCCCGCCCGCCCGGCAAGCCCGGCCTTCGCAAGCCGCGCGAGGA